>OBLI01000120.1_pt1 | contig 82257 bp, 83 predicted proteins | sample 1519701 | NCBI WGS metagenome assembly OBLI01 (sample SAMEA3663005, study PRJEB22513) | pig gut metagenome | biome: pig gut; feature: pig-associated habitat; material: faeces | place: France | collected 2012
CCATCTCCTGCATGGCCTTCTGCATACTGGGGTAGCCGTCAAAGCCCAGATCCACAGCAAAGCGGACAACCGTTGACTCCGAGACACCCACCGTTTTTCCCAGACGGTTGGCCGTCATAAAGGCGGCCTTGTCATAGGCCTCCGTAATGTAGCGGGCAATGCGCCGCTGGCCCTTGGAAAAGGTCGGATCCTTTTCCTGTAATATCGTTAAAATGTCGTAGCTCATACGTTTCTCCCAAAGCGGCAGTTTTTTTGTTTGTCCGCTGCAACAATAGTAGCAAAAGACGCCGCGTTTTGCAAGAGCAAAAGCAGCGTCATGCAATATTTATTTCAGTTCTGCAACTTCCTCCGGTGTCAGATACCGCCATGCACCGCAGGGAAGGTTCCCCAAGCGGAGGCTACCCTCCTGAATTCTGCGCAGGCGGGTGCAGCGCATCCCCGCCGCTTCGCACATTCTGCGAATCTGACGGTTTCGGCCCTCGTGAATGGTCACCCGAAACTTCGCTTTCTCCCCGTTGGCGCTGAGCAATACCACCTTCGGCGGGCGAATCCGGTAGCCGTCCAGTACAATGGGGCGGGACAGCTTTTCTTCCCCGCCCGGCGCGTACCCCACTGCCCAAACCTCGTAGATTTTTTCCACTTCTTGCTTCGGGTGGGTCAGGGCGTTGGCAAAGGCGCCGTCGTTGGTAAACAGGAGCAGTCCCTCAGAGTCCATGTCCAGCCTTCCCACCGGATAGACACGGGTGCCGCAGTCCGCTACCAGCTGCGCGGCGTTGGGCCTGCCCTTTTCATCGGAAAGCGTGGTCACATAGCCCCGGGGCTTATTCAGAAGGATGTACACGAACCGCTGCCCGGTCGGCAGCGGCTGTCCGTTTACGCAAATTCTGTCAAGTTCGGGGTCGGCACTGTCGCCGAGGGCGGCTGTGACACCGTTCACGGTAACAGTGCCGTTTTGTATCATCTGCTCCGCCTTTCTGCGGGACGCGACTCCCCGGGCGGACAGTATTTTTTGCAGTCGTTCCCGCATACAGCCTCCATTCAATGCTCGAAAAGTTTCTGCCAGAAGCCTTTTTGTTCCTCCGCTTCCTGCTCTACGGTGGCGCCATATACCACAGGAACCTTTCCGATCACGGTTCCGTTAATCAGCACATAGGCAAAGCCCGCCTCCGCGCCCTCCACTGCCGGCGCATAGACAAAGCCCGGTCCCGGCAGCACCAGTTGTGGGCATTCCTCTGCCGCCAGAGCATAGGAAAAGTCTTCCGCCGCCAGCACCTCAATTCGCCGGGCATCTCCGCCCAGCACCTCCTGCACAGACACGCGCTGTCCCGCCTGCACAATCTGCCTGTCCTGATAGCGGGCAAAGCCCTCGTTCAGAAGCTGGCAGTGGTCGTTCCAGTCATCGGGGGCATCGATGGTCACGCCGATAATCCTTCGTCCCTGCCGGGTGGCGCTGGACACCAGAATCCTGCCAGCCGCTTTCGTAAAGCCGGTTTTGACCCCATCCGCTCCCTCCAGCTTCCACAGGAGCTTATTGTGGTTCGTCAGGCATCGCTCCCCGATTCTGACGCTTTTTGCGGACACGGTCTTGTAAAAAATGGGGTTTTTCATGGCATAGGCTGCCAGTTTTGCCAGGTCCCGGGCGGTTGAATAATGGCCGGGGCTGTCCAGACCGTTGGGGTTTTCGAAGTGGGTTCCGGTAAGGCCCAGATTTCTGGCTTTGTCGTTCATCAGCTCCGCAAAGCCCTCCACGGTGCCGCCGCAGTAAATTGCCAGCGCGACCGCTGCATCGTTCCCCGAGGAAAGCATCAGACCGTACAGAAGCTCCTGGAGGGTCAGCACCTCCCCCTCCTTCAGGTACATGGAGGAGCCTTCAATGCCCACCGCTTCCTTGGGAATCCGCATTCTGTCCAGCACATTGCACTGCTCGCAGACAATCAGCGCAGTCATAATTTTGGTGGTGCTGGCAATCAGGCTGCGCTCGTCCGGATTTCGCACAAACAGCTCCCGCCCGCTGACAGCGTCCAGCACATAGGCACGGCGCGCGGACACCGCTTCCGCTTTCACCGGAATCAGCAGAGCGACGGCCAGCAATGCAGCCGCCGCTCCGGCGAAAAATCGTTTCATGTATCTCACCCGGAGCTAGTCTGCCCGGATGAATGGTGGGTTATTCTCCCGTTTTTCCCGCTTTTTTGCTGTCCAGCAGGGCGTTCAGCTTTTCCAGCGTATCCGGCAGCATCTCCACAATGCGGTCTGCCGTGGAGCTGGCAGGCACCGGCACGGGCATCATGCGGACATTGCCGTCCTGCACGATCAGGAAGCACAGGGGCGTCACCTTAACGCCGCCGCCGACACCGCCACCGAAGGGATTCTCGCCGCCCTTGCTGCTCACAAAATCAGAACCGCCGCCGCCGAAGCCCACACTGACCTTGCTGACCGGAATAATGGTCACGCCGTCCGGGGTGTGGATCGGTTCCCCGACGACAGAATTTACATCCACCATCTCGCGAATTTTCTGGATGGTGCTTTCCAGCATATTGGGAAGCTTTTCACTCATTTTTCGCCACCGCCTTTTCTTTTCATGGATAGAAATTCAATCAATACGCGAACGCCGTAGACTAAGGCAAGCGCCAGCAGTCTGCCCAGCGTAATGGTAATATCAAGATGGGCAACCACACAGGTTTCCGATGCCGTGAAATCGCACTCCACCTGAATGTCCCGCTTTTTGATCACAAACAGCCGTTCCAGCTGGGGCATCAGATTGCCCACAGCCGCCCAGATTCGTCCATAATTGGCCGCCAGATCGCAGGGGTCGTCCCCTGCCAGAATCAGGCGCACATAGAGATTATCCAGCCGCAGCTTCCGGCGGAAATCGCCTAAAAATTTCAGTCCCAGCTTGATGAACGGCAGGAAACGGGCAATGCTTCCGCCTTTTTCTTTCTGTTCCGGCTGCGCTTCCGGGGGCTGGGGCGGTTTGTCTTCTGATGCGGAAGATTCTGCGTTCTGCTCCTCTTTTGGCTTTTTTTGCTTTACCTTCTGCTTTTTCGGCTTTTTCTTTCTGGGAAAAACCGTAATCTTCAGAGGACCGGCAATCACACGCAGAATCAGGCCCGCGCTGTTATAGCGGACGCGGACGCCCAGCGGAAGCACCGCGAGGATCAGCACAATCGCCGCAGCGATCCAGACGCCCATCAGCCTTCCTCCACAGCCGGCTGCTCCTGGGGCAGCTCAATCGGCTCGCCAAAGGTGATTTTTTCAATAGGCGGCAGCTCTTCCAAAGAGGACAAGCCGAAGGTTCTTAGAAAATCCGGGGTTGTCCGGTACTGAATGGGCCGCCCCGGAACGTTCAGCCGCCCGGCTTCCTCGATCAGCTTCTTATTCAGCAGGGCCGCCACGGAATAGGCGCTGTCCACGCCCCGAATCTGCTCCACCATGGCCTTGGTCGCCGGCTGGTAGTAGGCGATGATCGTCAGGGTTTCCAACTGAGAGGAAGATAGCTTTGGCGGCTTTCGGGTTTCCAGCGCTTTTGTGACATAATCCGCCATTTCCCCGGAGGAAACCATCTGATAGCCCTTCTCCAGCTTTAAAATACGGATGCCCCGTCTCTGGAACGCGTATTCATCCGCCAGCGCATCCGTGGCTTTTTCGATCTCCGAAGGGTCTGTTTCCAGCACATCGGCAAGTCTCTGAATCTCAATCCGTTCCCCGGCAGCGAAGAGAATCGCCTCAATTGTTCTTTGCAGCTGTTCAAGTTCCATGGGCGATTAGCTCCTTCTTCTCCTCCTCGTCCAGCAGCCGGACGTTGGGATTGTCTCCGTTCACGTCATCCTCCAACGTTACGGAATTGCTCTTGCACAGATCCAGCACCGCGAGAAACGTCGCCACGATCTCGGAACGGCTCTTATTGCCCCGGAACAGGTTCTTCAGTCGTTCCACACCCCGCAAAACCAGCTGGCGAAGCACCTCGCCGGTCTTCCTGCCAATGGGGTAGGGTTCCTTGCCGACGATGCCCTTAAAATTCGCAGTCGGCGGCGGCAGCTGCCGGGCATTGCGTTCCGCGATCGTATCCAGCGCCCGCAGCAGGTCCAGCACATCATGCTGATACCGGTAGCCCCGGTCCCGCTTCAGCGGTTCCGGCTGCCTGGTGAACAGGCAGCGCCCGATCTCGTTTCTCGGTTCCAGCTCTGCCACGGCAACGCGGATCTGTTCCATGGCTTCCTTCCGTTTCCGCTCAATCAAAGACTGACGCAGTAAATCCAGCTCACTCTCCGCCTCTGCCTGTTCGGCAGCGGAAAGCAGCATCTTCGTCTTAATCAGCATCAGATGAGAGGCCATGGTGATAAATTCACTGGCAATCTCCATGTCCAGCCGCTTCATTTCATCCAGATAAGCCAGATACTGCTCCAAAATAGCGGTGATGGACACGTCCTGTATTTCAATTTTATTTTTGCTCAGCAGCTCAAAAATAACGTCCAGCGGGCCTTCAAAATCCTCCATTGTCTCGGTTTTGGTACGGACAATGCCCTCCAGATGGTACTGCGGTTCTCCCATAACAGCTTCCTTTTCCTCATTCCACAGTCATTTCAACGGGATTATACCATTGTTTTCCCTTCAGCGCAAGCATTTAGAAAAAAAATGCCCTTCGCCTCAGAAATTATTGCATTTTTCGATTGCCTGTGGTAAGATAGGCTTACAAGAAAAATCCTGGAGGGATGAGAAGTGGCAAGACGCAGTCGCAATCGCTATCGTGAAATGGAAAGCATGATGACCAAGATCATTCTTGCTGATGTTTTGGTGTTCATTCTATACCTGGTGTGTGCCGGTCTCAGTTGGAACGTGTTGAAGGTAATTACTGCCATTATTGCCATTTTTGGCTCTTTGTTATGCGTGGGCTGGCTGTATCTGACCGGAGAGATCACCCGCAGGCGAAGCCTGTGGATGGTGACGGTCTTTGTCTGCATCGTCATCTGCGTGGCGGTTTCCCTGCTGCTTGGCTACCCCTGTCCCGCTCCCACCGCCTGATAGAAAGATCTGAGACGGCAGCAAACGCTGCCGTCTCTTTTTTTCTTGAGTGCTTATCTGGTTAACTCAGCAGTCAGGTAAAATATGATTGTTAGAGTTGACAGTTGACAGTTAAGGAGTCACTCCGGGACAATTGAAATCATTCTGGATCATAAACCGGATATTCTCTTGTAAAGCCATCGATCTTTAATGATATTTAATATCATCCCGAAGGGATACCACAACTTTCAACTGTCAACTTTTAACTATCAACTCAATCACAATTTGACGGCCTGCTGACAAAAACATTTTCTTAAAAGAGACCTGCCGCAAAACGGACGTTCAGCGGCAGGTCTTTCTTATTGGTTCTTTTTTTCCGCTTCCTCCTGCTGGGCAATACATTCTTTCAGTAATATCCGCTGCTTTTTCCACTCACGGGCCAGCGGAATCAGGCCCGAAAGAATCAGCAGCAGTGCAAAGCCGGTCAGGCACAGCGCAATAGGAGCCGCATTGGCGCGGATTACCGCCACAGCCAGCAGGACTCCGGCGGCGACACGCATGACAATTGCCTTCATCAAGGTGCGGATGGTTTTCCGGCAGTGCTCCTCCCGGTCATAGGGATCCATGTCCGAAAGGCTTTCCAAAATCATCTCGTCAGCCATCAGCGCGCCACAAAGCCGACCTTTTTATACACCTTGCGCAGAGTCTTCTCCGCCTCGTAACTGGCCCTCTCGGCTCCGCTGCGGTAGACGGTTTCCAAATACGCCTTGTCCTTCATCAGGCGGGAAGCTTCCTCCCGGATGGGCCGCAGATGCTCGATGACCGCGTCACCCACCACGGGCTTGAACTTTCCGTAGCCGCAGCCGGCGAATTCTTCCTCGATCTGGGCATAGGTCCTGCCGGTGACGGCGGAGTAAATGCTCATGAGGTTCGCAACGCCGGGCTTATTTTCCGGGTCAAAGCGGATACAGTTCTCCGTATCGGAATCGGTGATGGCCCGCTTGAATTTTCGCTGGATGTCCTCGGGCTTCTCCATCAGGAACACACAGCCCTCCGGGATGGACTTAGACATCTTGGTATCCGGTGCGTTCAGGCTCATGATCCGGGCGCCGGTTTCCGGGATGTAGGGCTCGGGAATCTTGAACACGTCGCCGTAGATGCCGTTAAAGCGCTTGGCGATATCCCGAGTCAGCTCGCAGTGCTGCTTCTGATCGTGTCCCACAGGCACCAGATCAGGCTGGTACAGCAGAATGTCCGCCGCCATCAGAGAAGGATAGGTGAACAGGCCGCCGTTGACATTTTCCGCGTGCTTGGCTGCCTTGTCCTTGAACTGAGTCATCCGGGACAGTTCCCCGAACATGGTATAGCAGTTCAAAACCCAACCCAGCTCTGCGTGCTGGTGGACATGGCTCTGGATGAACAGGGTGTTCTTCTCCGGGTCCAGCCCGCAGGCGATGTACTGGGCAAGCTGCTCCAGCGTCCGGCGGCGCAGATCCGCCGGGTTCTGGCGAACGGTGATGGTGTGCAGGTCCGCCATGAAATAGAAGCACTCATAGGTATCCGAACGGGCGCCCCAGTTGCGGATGGCTCCCAGATAGTTGCCAAGATGCAGATCGCCGGAGGGCTGAATGCCGGAAAGCATCCGCTTCTTCGGGACAGCAGTTTCGGTAATGACTTCGCTCATTGTCTTCACATTCCTTCATTAGTAATTGTGCCTGTCATTTTATCACAAAACATCCCGTTTCGCAAGGGCCTGATTTGGGAAATGAAAAGATACGGCAGAATTGATTTTCCTATCTGTCTGTGGTATAATACGGAAAACTTTATGGAAGAAGAGGTATCTTACTATGGATTATCAGGCACTGGCTGAGCTTCTGTTCCCCGACGTGACAGAAACCCCGGAGTCTCTCGAAGAAAAATATCCCCCCCGGCAGCTGCCCGAGGGCGCGGTGGTTACCCGGATGGCTCCCTCCCCCACGGGTTTTGTCCATCTGGGCAATCTGGTGCAGGGTCTGACCGCCGAGCGGATGGCCCATCAGAGCGGCGGCGTACTGTTCCTGCGGGTGGAGGACACCGATGCCAAGCGGGAGGTTCCCGGCGCGGTGGAGGTTCTGATTGACACCCTGAAGCACTACGGCATCCACTTTGACGAGGGCGCCACCATGGATGGCGACAACGGCGCCTACGGCCCCTACCGCCAGCGTCAGCGGGCGGATATCTACCATGTCTACGCCAAAAAGCTGGTCACCGAGGGCATGGCCTATCCCTGCTTCTGCACCGAGGAGCAGCTGGCCGCCATGCGGGAGCAGCAGGAGGCGAACAAGGAGACCACCGGCTACTACGGGAAATACGCCATGTGGCGGGATCGCCCCATGGAGGACATTCAGGCCCAACTGGATGCCGGAATGCCCTGGGTTCTCCGGTTCCGTTCCACCGGCTCCATCGAGAATCAATTCAAATTTGATGATCTGGTGAAAGGCAAGCTGACTATCACGGAAAACGACATTGACCATGTTCTGCTGAAATCCGACGGTATTCCCACCTACCATTTTGCCCACGCCGTAGACGATCACCTGATGCGCACCACCCACGTTGTCCGGGGCGACGAATGGCTGCCTACCCTGCCCTTCCATATTCAGCTGTTCAAGGCGCTGGGCTTCAAGCTGCCAAAGTATGTGCACATCGGGCCGCTGATGAAGATGGACGGTACCTCCAAGCGCAAGCTCAGCAAGCGGAAAGACCCTGAATTGGCGCTGACCTATTACAAGGCAGAGGGCTTCCCGGTGGAGGCGGTCTACGAATATATCATGACCCTGCTGAACTCCAACTTCGAGGACTGGCGGCGGGCCAATCCCGATGCGCCGGCAGATACCTTCAAGTTCAGCCCAAAGAAGCTGAATCCCGCCGGTTCCCTCTTCGACTACGCCAAGCTGACGGATGTTTCCAAGAATGTCATTTCCCGGATGGACGCGGAGAAGGTTTACACCCTGCTGACCGAATGGGCACAGGAATTTGACCCGGACTTTGGCGCAAAGCTCACCGCCGACCCGGATTACGCGAAGCGGATTCTCGCCATCGGACGGGGCGGCAAGAAGCCCCGGAAGGATTTGGCGGTCTGGAAGGATGCCAAGCCTTACATGGGCTTCTTCTATGACGAATACCTGCAAACGCCGGAGTTTGACTCCAGGTTTGACAAGGCTGTGATTGTGGATGTACTGAACCGGTTCCTGAACAGCTACGACCCTGCCGTCGATTCCGGCACCTGGTTCGACAAGGTCAAGGGAATTACCACGGATATCGGCTTTACCACCGACATAAAGGCCTACAAGGCCAATCCTGAGGCCTTCCCCGGCACGGTAACGGACGTTTCCACCTTTATCCGTCTGGCAGTCACCGGGCAGACCAACTCCCCTGACCTGTACACAGTCATGCAGATTCTGGGACAGGAGCGGACAACCCAGCGGATCCGCGACGCCATTTCTACTCTTAGCTAAACAGTTTACCCGGCGGTTTCATAACCGCCGGGTATTATCATGTGGCCCGATTGGTGCCAGGAAGGCCGAAGCTGACGGCGATGGCATCATCCACCTGTGCCATCTGCTGCTCGTCCAGATGACCCATGTGCTCCCGTAGCCGGCGTTTGTCAATCGTACGAATCTGCTCCAACAGAATGATGGAATCCTTGCTCAAGCCCACGCTGCCCCCCGCGATGTTGATGTGGGTGGGCAGCTTTGCCTTGCCGGTCTGGCTGGTGATGGCGGCGGCAATGACAGTGGGAGAATGGCGGTTGCCTGTGTCATTCTGGACGATCAGCACAGGGCGTGTGCCGCCCTGCTCGCTGCCCACCACCGGGGACAGGTCCGCATAGAAAATATCGCCCCGTTTTACGGATGATTCGGTCATTTTTTCTCACGCTCCGTGCAAAATCTACTGCGCTACCGGAAAGCTCCATATGTAACGCGGTAACTGTATTGTCCCACGTCACAATGGTTTTTATACTTTACGCGCCTGCAAAATATCCTATGCACGGTTTCTCCGGAATGCTACGAAATCTGCACATTTTCCAGCTTAAGCGACAGAATTCGTTTTCCCGCATAGCAGATATCGGCCCTTTGGGGAATGTCCCCGGCGTCCAGCCACACATCCAGATTCAGCGCGTCCTCCTCATAGCTGTCGTTTACACTCACACGAAGCTGCCCGTCTTCCATGCCGGCACTGGTGATATAGCCGCCCCGCAGGGCCTTCATCAGCACCCAGGGGGCGCTGACGGGAGAGAGCTGTTCGTCAGCAAGCAGATTAAAATACAGCGCCGTATCGTCAAAAGTCAGCGCGCCGCCCTGTTTGGAAATTTCACCGGTGATTCCCGCAATGGATTCCGGTGCGGTTACCCGGAAGGAAATGCCTCCCTGAGCATCTGCGGTACAATTCATGTGAAAAACGTGCAGCGTATCCCCATAATCCGCTGTGATTTCCGCGTCAAAGGTGCAGGCGGAGGACTGCAAGAGCTTCGCCCGCAGGGACAACGCCCGTTCCATTTCCTTTGGCGTTTGGGAGCAGCCCGTAAGCAGCACAACAGCCAGCAGCAGCGGCAGAACCTTTTTCAATCCGATCCCGTCCTATTTCAGTAGTCGCGGAAGGGCGTTCAGAAGATCCGTTGGCAGCATGGCATATTGCCCCAACTGGACGGCACAGAGGTCTCCTGCCGCACCGTGAAGCCAGGCAGCGCAGGCCGCGGCCTTCAGCGGCTCCATGCCCTGCCCCAGCAACCCCGTGAGGATGCCTGCCAACACGTCACCGCTGCCGCCAACTGCCATGCCGGGATTGCCTGTCCGGTTGAGATAGCCGACCTGTCCATCGGTGACGCAGCTGCGGTGTCCCTTCAGCAGCAGGATACAGCCGTATTCTGCCGCGAATGCGGCGGCGCTGGCCATTCGGTCTTCGCTCAGAACGCCGCCGGCACGGAGAAATTCCCCGTCATGGGGCGTCAGGATGGTTTTGTTTTGCCTTCCACGCAGTACATCCATATGCCCGGACAGCAGATTTATGCCATCCGCGTCCAAAACCACAGGACATTCCGCGTTTTCCAGCACCGCCCGGACCATCATCAGCGTCCCCTCGGAAACGCCCAGCCCGCAGCCCGACAGCACCGCGTCCATGGTTGGCAGGCGCTCCAGAATCTGGGGGATTGCTTCCCCGCTCAGCTTCCCATCATTCTCCGGAAGAGGAAACACCACCGGTTCATTCAACTTAGTCGCTTCTATGGCATAAATGCTCTCCGGGACACCCAGGTAAACCAGTCCCGCCCCAGCACGGAGCGCACCCATGGCAGCAAGGTAAGCCGCCCCGGTGAAGCCCCGGCTGCCGCACAGCAGCAATACCTTTCCAAAAGTGCCTTTATGCCCGAAGGGATCCCGATCCGGCAGCGTGTTCAGAACGCTCAGCCTGTCCAGTTCCAGAATTGTCATAGCATCACCCGCTTTTTCAGATAGGATAACCATACCACGCCAGACTTTTTTCGTCAAGAAGCGGAAATCATTGTAAAAAATACTTGCAAATTTTATTGCATTGTGCTAGGATAGCCATTGATATAGAAAAGTGAAGATCGGGCTGCCGGATACCGGAACTGCCGCACAAGCGAGAGCGGGATGGTGTAAGCCGCTTGGGCATGGTATTCAGGCTTTCTCCCGGGAGCTGCCCTCTGAAATAACAGTAGGTTGGGCCGCGTGACTGCGTTATGGGTCTTGGATGTGTCTGCATCCGAAAAGCGCGCCGTTACGGCGAATTGCGGGTGGTACCGCGGAAGCTGGCCTTTCGTCCCGAATTGTGGGAGGAAAGGTTTATTTTTTTGTTCTTATCAGTTTTCGTCAGCTAAACGACAAACGGTAACTGAGTTGGAAATTGAAAGTTGACAGTTGTAAGTTGAAAGTTGTGGTATCCCTTCGGGATGATTTAAAATGTCTCTGCAAAGCCTGAACACGACTCATTTGCAAGAGAATGTCCGAGTTTTGAACCAGAATGATTTCAATTGTCCCGTAGGGACTCCTTAACTTTCAACTATCTACTTTCAACTATCAACTCTGACAATTACACATGATCCGTCTGCTGAGAAAAGCCGATAAGCACATTATTTTTGTATATCGCCTTTTCAGGAGGAAGAAACATGAAAAATCAATTGGAACAAATTCGCGTCAGCGCCCTGAAAGCGCTGGAAGCCGCCGCGACCCCTGCCGCTCTGGAAGAGCTGCGGGTGAAGCTGCTGGGCAAGAAAGGTGAACTGACCGCCGTTCTGAAGCAGATGGGCAAGCTGTCCGCTGAGGAGCGTCCCGTCATGGGTCAGCTGGCAAACACCGTCCGTGCCCAGATTGAGGAAAAGCTGGAAAGCCGCAAGGCCGAACTTCACGCCGCCGCGCTGGAAGCTAAGCTGGCTGCCGAGTCCATCGACGTGACCATTCCCGGCGAAGCGGTCGCCATCGGTCATCAGCACCCCATGAATCAGGTGCTGCAGCAGATTAAGGACATTTTCGTTGGCCTTGGCTATCAGGTGGTGGAAGGCCCCGAGGTGGAGCTGGCAAGCTACAACTTCACCCGGCTGAACATCGAAGAGGGCCACCCCTCCCGGGACCGCAGCGACACCTTCTACTTCACCGATGACGACAGCGTCCTGCTGCGCACCCAGACCAGCCCCATGCAGATTCGGTTCATGGAAAACCACAAGCCTCCCTTCTGTATGCTGGCTCCCGGCCGGGTGTTCCGGAAGGACGAAGCCGATGCCACCCACTCCCCCATGTTCCATCAGATCGAGGGTCTGGTGGTGGACGAGCACATCACCATGGGCGACCTGAAGGGCGCACTGATTACCATGATGCGCAAAATCTACGGTGAAGAATCCGTCATGCGGTTCCGTCCTCACCACTTCCCCTTCACCGAGCCCAGCTGTGAAATGGATATGCAGTGCCACAAGTGCCACGGCACCGGTGAGATTGACGGTCAGGTGTGCTCCACCTGCCACGGCGAGGGCTGGATTGAGCTGCTGGGTGCGGGCATGGTGCACCCCAAGGTTCTGGAAAACTGCGGCATTGACCCGGAGAAGTATTCCGGCTTCGCCTTCGGCATGGGGCTGGAGCGCATGGCTATGGGCCGCATGAAGATCAACGACCTGCGGCTGATTTTCGACAACGATATTCGGTTCCTGAACCAGTTCTAAGGAGGTAAGCAGAATGAAACTCAACAGAAAATGGCTCAATGAAGAATTCGTTGACCTGTCCAATGTGTCCGATAAGGAATTTGTGGAAACCATGACCGTGTTCGGTCAGAAGGTGGAAACCTATGAGCGGATGGACGCTGAAATTAAAAATGTGGTGGTCGGCAAGGTGCTGTCCATGGTTCGCCACCCCAACTCCGACCATATGTGGATTTGTCAGGTGGACGTGGGACAGGGGGAGCCTGTTCAGATCGTCACCGGCGCACAGAATGTCCACGACGGCGATCTGGTTCCCGCTGCGCTGCACAATTCCTGGCTCCCCGGCGGCGTGCACATCACCAAGGGCAAGCTCCGGGGCGAAGTTTCCAACGGTATGCTCTGCTCCTTTGCCGAGCTGGGCCTGACCCAGAATGATCTGCCCGGTGCTTACGCTGACGGCATCTGGATTCTGAATGACGAGGACTGCAAGATCGGCGAGGACATCAATCTGGTCATCGGCAACGATGATACGATTGTGGATTTCGAGATCACCAACAACCGCCCTGACTGCTACTCCATCATTGGCCTTGCCCGGGAAGCGGCTGCCGCTTTTGGAAAGGCCATGCGTCACCACGAACCTGTGGTTCACGGCAGCGATGCCGGTTCCATCTTCGAGCATCTGGACGTGGAGGTTCCCGCTGCCCAGCTGTGCAACCGCTACTCCTCCCGGATGGTTGCCAACGTGAAGATCGGCCCCTCTCCCAAGTGGCTGCGGCAGCGGCTCCGGGCCAACGGCGTCCGGCCCATCAACAACATCGTGGACATCACCAACTACGTCATGCTGGAGTACGGTCAGCCCATGCACGCCTTTGACTACCGCTATGTTTCCTCCGGCAAGATTGTCGTGCGGGAAGCGGAAGAGGGGGAAACCCTCACCACACTGGACGGCACCGTCCGGCAGCTGAAAGCCGGTATGCTGGTGATTGCAGATGACACCAAGCCCATCGGTCTTGCCGGTATCATGGGCGGCGAGAATTCCGAGATTGTGGATGACACCACCATGGTGGTCTTCGAGTCCGCCAACTTCAACGGCACCTCCATCCGGCAGACCGCGCTGGCGCTGGGTATGCGTACCGAGGCCTCCGGCAAATTCGAAAAGAGCCTTGACCCCATGATGACCATTCCCGCCGTACAGCGGGCCTGTGAGCTGGTGGAGCTGCTCCAGTGCGGCGATGTTCTGGACGGCGTTATTGATATCGTGAACTACGTCCCCCAGCCCAAGACGCTGCCTTTGGAAGTGGACAAGATCAACCGTCTGCTGGGTACGGAGATTTCCAAAGAGGAAATGGTTCGCTACCTGAACCTGCTGGAAATCCCCGTGGAGGGCGATACCATTTTGGTTCCCTCCTTCCGTCCCGACCTGAACCTGATGGCGGATATTGCCGAGGAAGTGGGTCGTGCCTACGGCTACAATGAAATTCCCACCACCGCATTCAAGAACTCCACCCAGGGCGGCTACACCGAGGAAATGAAGCTGGAAGCCAAGACCGGTACCCTGTGCCGCGCGATGGGCTACAATGAGATTATCACCTATTCCTTCACCTCCCCCACTGTCTTCGACCAGATTCGCCTGAGCGCGGACAGCCCCCTGCGCAATGCCCTGCGGATTCAGAATCCCCTGGGTGAGGATACCTCCATCATGCGTACCATCGCCCTGCCCTCCATGCTGGAAATTCTGTCCCGGAACAACGCCTACCACAACAAGTCCGTGAAGCTGTACGAAATTGCCAAGATTTACCTGCCAGTTGCCGGTCAGCCCCTGCCGGAGGAACCTAAAATGCTGGTACTGGGCACCTACGGCGCAAATGAGACCTTCTTCACCCTGAAGGGCGAGCTGGAAGGTATCTTCGCCGGTCTGCGTCTGAAGAAGGCCAGCTATCACGCCGTGAAGGACGACCCCAGCTACCACCCCGGACGGTGCGCGGCTGTGGTCATCGATGGCATGGAAGTTGGCGTCATGGGTCAGGTGCATCCGCTGGTTGCCAAGAATTATGGCATCGACACGGATGTGTACTGTGCGGAAATCAGCTTCACCAAGCTGCTGCAGTGCCGTCTGCCTGACGCCACCTATTCCCCCCTGCCCAAGTACCCCGCCGTCACCCGTGACCTGGCGCTGATTTGTGATGAAGCCGTCACCGTGGCACAGGCCGAGGAGGTCATCACCGCCGCCGCTGGAAAGCTGCTGCGGGATGTGAAGCTGTTCGACATCTACCGGGGCGTGGGCGTACCCGAAGGCAAGAAGAGTATGGCTTTCTCGCTGGAGCTGCGGGCCGACGACCGCACCCTGACGGATACCGACTCCGAGGGCGTCGTAACCAAGGTTCTGAACAGTCTGAAGGAAAAGCTGAACGCAACTCTGCGGTAAAGCCTGAAAATTCACAGATAATTCGGATTTCAGGGCTTTACAGTTTCCTCTGTTTGCTGTATAATGATTGCATTCTTTTTGAAGGAGGCTGAATACCATGACCGAACAGGATACGCAAAAATTCACAGTGCCAAATGACGACCGGGAGAATATGCGCAGGATTCTTCGGACTGTGTATGAGGCTCTGACGGAAAAAGGCTATAATCCCATCAATCAGATCGTCGGCTACCTGCTGACCGAGGATCCCACCTATATCACGAATTACAACAACGCCCGGAGCATGATCTGCAAGATCGACCGGGACGAGCTGATGCAGGTGCTGGTTCGCGAGTACCTGTTCGAGCAGGAATGACCCAAAGCCAAGAGGCTTTTGCATCCGCAAAGGCCTCTTGTTTTGTACCTTGAAAATCTCATACTTTTCCCTCCGTTCTGCAAAAACGTAACATTTTATTCGCATAATATTACGTAAACCGCGCAATATATCGGTATTTTCCAATGATTTACTTGACATTTATGTAACAATATGTTACAATCTGATTACATTTCCCAAGGAGGTACGTTTCATGGCTGATGAAAATGCAGTTCTCATGTATAAAGGCCGTCCGCTGATGCGCAAGGACAACCTCGTTTATTATGGTTCCATGGCCGACAGCCACATCGTGATGCTCCAGGTTCTGGAGACGAAAAAGGTCGGTGACCTGGATGTGGCTACCCGGGTTTCCGTTCAGCTGCAGCTCACCGATCCCGCCGCGAGAAGCCGAGACCGTATTGTGAAAAAGAGCGAAAAGGACGGTTTCTACACCGCGCTGGACGTTGGCTGCGTCTGGCTGGAACGGGCGCTGGCCGGCAAATAATCCCGCCTGTTTATCCCTCGTTTTCCCGCTCCACAGATGGAGCACGTTACCCTGCACGGAGGCAAAGTATGAAGATCATTCGCAACCTACTCACCCTGACGCTGGCACTGGTGCTGGCGGCAGGCTGTATTCCCCTTTCCGCATCCGCTGCCGACAACCTGATGTACGGCATTGGATTTGTAAACGCCACCTCATTAAGGCTTCGCAGCAGCGCCGCGACTACGGCATCCACGCTGGATACCGCTGTTCGCGGCGAATGCGTTGCCGTCATCGCCAGGGAGGGCGACTGGTACAAAGTGAACTATAACCTTCAGGAAGGCTATATGCACAAAGACTACCTGTCTGTCAGCACCAGGGAAAATGCCGAGCTGGGCTATGGAAAAATACGCGGCACCGGCGTAAATCTGCGCACCGGCCCGGCCACCTCCTACCCTGTCGCCGCTGTTTCCGGCAGCGAAGACCAGTGCTATATTGTGGGGATCAACGAGGGCTGGTACAAGGTTCTGTTTAAAGAAAAAGTCTGCTACATACGCAGCGACTTTGTGGAGCTGACGGAAATTCCCTATGAAAACCCGGATTCTCCAAATTCTCCCAAGTATTATCGGGGCGGTAAATCCATTGGGACTATCCTCGGCAGTTCTGCCAGCGCAACCCCGGTCAGCGTCACCGGCAGTCAGATTCTGGAAGAAGCACAGAAGTATCTCGGCTGTCCCTACCGGGCAGGCGGCGCTTCCCCCAGCGGTTTCGACTGCTCCGGATTTGTTTACTATGTGCTCAAGCAGTTGGGTCTGTCCCCTTACCGTACGCCCGTCGAGCAGTACAAAATGGGAACCTCCGTGGAAAAGTCCGCATTGCAAATGGGCGATCTGGTTTTCTTCGGTTCCGGCAGCATCACCCATGCGGGTATCTACGCCGGCGGCGGACAGTTCATCCACGCCCCGAACTCCCGTTCCACCGTTTCTTACTCCGATCTCACCAGCGGCTACTGGGCGGAGCACTACTTCGGTGCCTGCCGGGTCGCGCAATAAACAAAAATGTCATTGAGAGCCAATGTGTGCACTGGTTCGCAATGACATTTCTTTTTTACCTCTGCATCCGCAGCAGACGTTGGGTGGTGCCCTCTTCGTATTTCCAGATGCCGCTTTTATGAAAGCCATGGCGCTCATAAAACGCGATGGCACGGGGATTGCTTTCCAGCACCCATAAATTCTTGACGGAAAAACGTTCCACCGCAAAGTCCAGAAGTGTTCCTCCGATGCCCTGTCCGGCGAAAAAGGAGTCCACGTACAGCTGAACCACTTCCTGCCCCCGAACGCGGATCATTCCCTTCACAAAATCCTCCTCATAGACCCAGATCTCCCTCAACTCCCCGGGATTTTGCTGCAATTCACCAGCAACCGTCATGACCTGTAGTTCTCCAAAGGAATACCGGTCATTGTGAAAAATCCTGCGGTAATTCACCCGCTTGGTAAAAACCAGAATTTCCGCAATCCGGGAAATATCCCCGTTCTCCGCCTGTCTGATCATTTTCTACTTCTCCCATTCCAGATAATCGTACGCAATTCTCGGGGAGCCATCCGCAATATAGATGATTCCGCGGCGCTGAAAGCCCAGCTTTTTGACCGCGCCCTGCATCACATGGTTATCCTCGTGGGTATCGATCCGCAGATGACCGATTTTTCCTGTCGCAAAGGCGACAGCCGTTTTCAGAATCCCTCCGGAACCGTCTCCCGCAATGCGATGGATGGTACCGTATGGCGTATCCGAGCGCCAAGCGCCGCCGTCGATTCGTTGGTAGGTTGGGTCTTCTCCTACCCAGAAGAAGAAAACACCGTGTATGCTCTCCCCGTCAGATATGACAAACAGCCGGTTTTGCGCAATGTCCTGCCGAAGCTGCGCCGTGGGCGGATTGGTTTTGCCCCACTGATTCGGATTTCCGTCTTTTTCCATGAAATCTCTGGCATAGCTGTAAATTTCCTCAATTCTCCCCAAATCCGACAGCTTTGCCGGACGAACCGTATAATTCATAAATCTTCCCCCTTTCTTTCGATTATACATCATTTGAATGGTTCACGCAAGAACCGCGCATACTAGGAAAAACAAATTGAGGAAGGTGCTGTCATGGCAAGTCAAAAACGGGGGCGGCAGAGCTTCGTGCTGGCCCAACCGCCGGTCATTACCACATGGGCCAATGTCGCCGGAAAAAAAGAAGTGGAAGGGCCGCTGTCCCATACCTTCGATGTTAAGTGCCGGGATACCTATTTTGGGCAGAAAACCTGGGAGCAGGCAGAAAAACAGATGCAGCAGCTGGCTCTGCGGAAGCTGGCGGAAAAAGCGGGAATGACCATGTCGGATTTTGACGTGGTCTTCTCCGGCGACCTGCTGAACCAGTGTATCGGCTCCTCCTTTACCCTGCGAAACACCGGGGTTCCCCATTTGGGACTGTACGGCGCCTGCTCCACCATGGCGGAAAGTCTGCTTTTGGCCTCCATGACAGTGGGCGGCGGGTTTGCGGATACGGTGGTTGCCATGACCTCCTCTCATTTTGCGTCCTCGGAACGGCAGTACCGTTTCCCGCTGGGCTATGGCGGGCAGCGAACGCCCACCTCACAGTGGACTGTCACCGGTTCAGGAGCCGCATTGGTACGCTCTCAGGGCAAAGGGCCAAAAATCACCGCCTGCACCATCGGCACCGTCACCGATTTAGGAATCAAGGATGCCAACAACATGGGCGCAGCCATGGCCCCTGCGGCGCTGGCGACCATCAAGGCCCATTTTGCCGACCTGAATACCGGGCCCGAGGACTTTGACCGGATCGTCACCGGTGATTTGGGCCAGCTGGGTATGGAAATGCTGCTGGAGCTGGCCCGGCTGGACGGGCTGTCCCTTGGGGGCAAGCTCATGGACTGCGGCACCACCGTGTTTGACAACACCTCGCAGGATGTCCACGCCGGCGGCTCCGGCTGCGGGTGCAGTGCCATCACCCTGTGCGGGTATCTTCTGGACCAGCTGAACACCGGGAAGCTGAAAAAAATCCTGTTCTGCGGCACCGGGGCACTGCTGTCCCCCACCTCCACCCAGCAGGGACTTCCCATTCCCGGCGTATGTCACGCAGTCAGCATTACAGGAGGGCGGTAATATGGACTATGTCAAGGCATTTCTGGTGGGCGGCGCGCTGTGCCTCATCGGACAGATTCTGATTGACAAAACCAAGCTGACGCCGGCTCGGATTCTGGTGAGCTATGTGGTCGCCGGTGTCCTTTTGGGGGCAGTCGGATTATACCCGAAGCTCATTGAATTCGCCGGAGCGGGCGCATCCGTGCCTTTGACAGGCTTCGGCAGTCTTCTGGCCAAAGGAGTTAAGGAAGCTGTAATGAAGGACGGATTTCTGGGCATTTTCACCGGCGGACTGAAGGCCGCTGCCGGCGGCATTACCGCCGCGATTATCGCGGGACTTGTGGCAAGCTTCCTGTTTAAAGCAAGGGATAAATCCTGAAAAACAGGTTATCCTAGGTAGGCGGCTATGCCGCCAGATCGTTTTGGGAGGAACAAAGCATGAACAACCAGAATAAGAATCAGAACCAGAATAACAACAACCAGAATCAGAACAACAATCAGAACCAGAACAGCAACCAGAATCAGAACCAGAACAGAAACAGCCGCTGACGGCAATGTGGGCCACCGTATCCGGTGACCCACATTCTTTATAGTTCAATGAAAGCATCCAGACTGAAAAAGTACAGCATTTTCCGTTTTACGGGCATTTCATAGATTCGGCTCAGAGCATCCGCGTAGGTCTGCACCTGTAGGCGGTAGCGGTCGGCGGCTGCGCTGACGGTCTCTTCCGTCACCCGGTCGGTTTTGAAATCAATCACGGTGATTCCGTCCGGCTCCAGAAGCGCGCAGTCCACAACGCCCTGCAAAAGCACCTGCTCCCCTTCCAGCCCTTCGCCGTAATGTCTGCCGTCGTCCAAAATTGAAAATTTGAACTCCCGCAGGCAGGGCGCGCCGTAGCGCAGCTTTCTTCCGGGCTCCGTCTGGAAAAAGCGGGCCAGCTTTTCTGTATTTACCAGCATTCCCTGCTCCCGGGTCAGGAATCCTTCCGTGACCAGCCGCTGAATTTCCGCTGCTGCCGCCTGAACATCCCCGCAGTTTTCATATTTCAGGTATTGCAGGGCCGCGTGCATGGCGCTGCCGTAGCTTTTTCCTTCTGCCTGCGCGGTCAAGAATTCCGGCTGACGCCAGTTTCGTTCCGGTTTTTTGGGTGGCTCCGCGTTTTCCGCCGCTTCCGCGTCCTTGGCACGGCCCTTCCGTCCGGTGGCTGTCTGCTTGGACGGTGTACAGGTTGCCGGAATGTGGGCATACCGGAAGGCCATGGAACGGCGCAGCTGTGTCTCCAACTCTGGGGGCAGTGTGGGTGTCTCCTCCTCAGCAGCAGCGGCGGTTTGCGTCTGCCCCTGAACCGCCGGGGTTTCAATCCGCCAGGGATGGTCGGTCAGAATGGTTTCTGCCGGTCTGCCGCCCAAAGCATGCAGGGCGCCCGCTTCCCCCCTGCCTACCGCCGCAAGGAGCACCCAGTCGCCCATGCAGGTGGCGTCCTGTCCCAGCAGCCGCCCGCCGTCAAAGTCACAGCGCTGGGAGATCTCCTTCAGGTCTGAGGTGAGGGTCTGAGAGGCATAGGTCATCACAAGCCGGTCCTTTGCCCGGGTCATGGCAACGTACAGCACCCGCATCTCCTCGGAAACACTCTCCGATGCCATTTTCACCGCAATGGCCCGCTTGGCAAGAGACGGATAGCGAACGCGGTTTTCCGTATCCGCGCTGGACAGGCCCAATCCCAGCGTTCTGTCGCAGAGAATCTGGGCCCGCAGGTCCTCCTGATTGAACCGTCGGGACAGATTGCACAGAAACACCACCGGGAATTCCAATCCCTTGGACTTGTGGATGCTCATAATATTCACGCAGTCCGTTCCGGCAGCACCCGGGGCAACCAGGCCCCGCTCCTCCATCCTGTCCAGCTGCTCTAGAAACTGGGAAAGCTCCCGCATGGTTCCCTTTTCAAAATCACAGGCGTATTGGTAAAAGGTCTGAATGTTCGCTGTTTTCGCTTCGCCGCCGGGCATGGCTGCAAAAATACTGTCCATGCGGGTCAGCAGCAGACATTTCTCCATCAGCCCGGTCAGGGTGCTGCGTTTTGCCTCAGAGCGGAGGGTATTCAGCGTCAGGAGAAACGCTTCTGCCTTTGGGTGTCCGCTGGATACAAGGGCGTCATAGAAGGCGCCTTTTTTCTGCTTCGCCCGGACTTGGGCCAAGTCCTCCGCCGTGAAGCCAAATACCGGGCATGCCAGCACGCTGAGCAGAGGAATATCCTGCCGGGGGTTCATTACCGTTTGCAGCAGGCTGCGGAAGATGCCGATTTCCTGAGTTTGCAGCAGGTCCGTGCCGCCTCCGGTGGAGCAATGGATGCCAAGTCCCTCCAGCGCCCGCTGGAAGTTTCCCCCGGCGCTGCCGGGAGACCGGAGCAAAATCACAATGTCTCCGGGCTTTACCGGACGCAGCGTGTCCCCGTCCCGAACCAGTGTGCCGGAAACCAGCATATCCCGAATCCGCCCAGCAACAAAGGCCGCTTCCTCCGCGTAGGTATCCGTCGCGGTTTCCAGCGCGTACAGCTCCACACCGGGGTCCGGCAGTGGGATGTGGGGCACGCCCTCCCGGAGGGCTTCCGCGTCCGTATAGTAGAGTCCTCCGACTTTCGGGGTCATACAGGTGGTAAACACATGATTGACGCCTTCGATCACCTCCGCACCGGAACGGAAATTATGGCTGAGCAGCACCTTTCGGCCCTGCCCCGGCTGGGCGTCTTCGGCGGGTGCGTAGGCTTCGTACTTTTCAAGGAAAATCCCCGGGTCTGCCAGCCGGAACTGATAGATAGACTGCTTTACATCGCCTACCAGAAAACAGTTCTGCTTTTCCCAGCTCAGCGCGGTAAAGATTGCGTCCTGCACGCCGTTGGAATCCTGATACTCGTCCACCAATATTTCTCTGTATCTGCCGCCGATTTCCGCCGCAGCGGCAGTGGGATTGGTTCGGGATTTGCCCAGTAGCAGGTCCAGCGTGTTGTGCTCCAGATCGCTGAAATCCAGAATCCGGCGGCTTCGCTTGGCGGCGCGGTAATCCCGGTCGAACTGCTCCACAAGCTTGGCAAGTCCCCGCGCGCCGGAGGCCGACTGGGCCAAATCTTCGAGCACCTGTGCAGATTCGTCAGAGAAATTTTTCAGTTTTCGTTCCAGTCCGGTCTTGCAGCCTTTCCGGGCTGCTTTGACACGGTCTGCCAGATCCTGATCCACATTTTTCTTGGGAAATACCAGCCTTCCGTAATCAATGACGCGGTTTTTGACAATTCCGTCCCAAGTTTCCTCCGCCCGCAGAGCCTGAAGCTGGTACAGGGTGTCCCGCAGGTTGACGGCTGCCTTCTCCATTCCTTCGCTGGCAGAAAGCTGAATGGCGCATTGCTCGATTACATGAATCTGACAGTCCAGATAGTCGTGGAGGTCATCGATCAAAAACTGGCCCCAAATGGTTTCCGAAGCATCGGTAACGTCCTGCGCGTCCAGCAGGGTCAGGCATGTATCCAGCCACTGCTTCGGGTTCAGGTGGCATCTGGCGCTGTCGTAGACCTTTTCAATGATCTGGGGCACCAGACGGTCATCCCTGCCCAGCCCCTGCGTATCCACAAAGGCCCGGAAATCCGGGTCATCTTCACTCGCATAGGCCTTGTCCAATAAATCCGTGAGTACCTGCTCCCGGATTTCCCGGCATTCATTTTCATCCGCCACCCGAAAATCCGCCGGAATATCCAATCGGTAGGCGTATTCCCGGAGGATATCCCCGCAAAATCCGTGAACGGTGGAGATTTTTGCCAGAAACAGCCGCTGCATCTGCTTTTGCAAATGCTTATTTTCCGGCTCCTCCGCAATGCGCTGGCTCAGCTTCGCCGCGATTTTCCCCCGAAGCTCCGCCGCTGCCGCTTTGGTATAGGTAATGATCAGAAAGTCATCCAGATTGGCAGGATCGTGCTCATCCGTAAGATAGGCCATCAGCCTGTCAACCAGCACCTTGGTTTTCCCGGAGCCGGCGGCAGCGGAAACCAGCAGCTTCCCGCCCCGGTTATGTACTGCCTGTTCCTGCTGGGGCGTCAGCTTATCTGCCATGGGTTTTCCCCTCCTTTTCGATTTCCTCCCAGAACCGCTGGGCGCTCATCGCTTTATAGCTGCGCCGTCCGGCGACCTCCGCTTCATGGCAGATTGCGCCATAGGGGCAGAAAGCGCAGGCGTTGTGGCTTGTGCCCCGGGTATAGGGATTCGGCTCCACATTGCCGGAGGCGATGTCCTCCACCATGCCGGACAGAACGCGGAAGACAAATTCCTTCAGTTTTTTCAGCTGTTCTCTGTCTGCCAGATCTCCCGCGATGGTGCCGTCCTTTTTCCGGGTGTAGCTCCGGCAGGGGCTGTCCCCCGGCTCCATGGCTTGCAGGACAGCCTCATCGTTCAGCAGCAGTCCCTTGCGTTTCCACTGGGCAGCCCGCTCCTTCTGCGCCGCTTCCGCGTCCAGCTTTCCTTCCGCACTCAGGTAGGGCGCCCGGGCCGGGAAATACTGCACACCCGCCGGAATCGGATGGCCGCCCAGCAGGTCTTCCCCATTTTCTCCAAGGGCGAACAGGTACAGCAGCATTTGCAGTCCTACCCCGTTATAAACGTCGCAGTAGTCGAAATCCTTCTTTCCGGTCTTATAATCCACCACCCGGAAGTACCGGGAAGCACCGCTATCCCACACATCTACCCGGTCCACAAATCCCCGAAGCACCGCGTTCATGGCGTGGTTCGGGATGGCAATGGGCGGCAGGGCTTCTCCGCTGCCGAAGCCAAGCTCAAATTCCACCGGTTCAAAACCCGACGCCTTCAGCTCCTGCCACAGCTCCCGCACCACCATGTCCAGCTCCTGCACGTTGCGCCGGAACAGGTAGGTCATGCGCTGACTGTCCAGCTGGCTGAAACGTTCCTCAGCATACTCCTGACTGAAGCGGTGGGCTATCTCCATCGTCTGCTCCAGCGTGACCTTGTGGAAGCCTCCCATCTCCCGGATGCACCGGGCGGTGTTTTCCAGCACCGCATGGACATAGGTTCCAAATTCTGCCGGATCGATAGCCGCTTCCTTCCGCTCCTTTGCCCGCAGGCCATATTTCAGGAAATAGGACAGGCGACACTCTGCCTGCCGGTCGATCTGGGAAGCGGACAGGTTCAGGGTGCTGCCATAGAGGGCCTGCACGGATTTCCGCTGAACCTCGCCCAGACAATAGTTCCTTTTTTGAACCGTGTCTTCAAAGCTGGGCAGAACATCCAGTTTTTTTGCGACTTTTTTTGCGTCCCACCGGGCGAGGCAGGCCCCGGCTTCGTAGGCATCCGCCTGGGCATAGCCCTGAAGCGTTTCCGCCCGTTCCTCCTTGCCCGCCATCTGAGACAGTCTCCGGAAGAGAAAGGAGGGCTGGTCACCGGAACAGCAGACCGCGATCGTCTCCTCCGCCCCGCAAAAAACGCCGTAGATTTCGGCGAATTCCGCCTGAATGCCCTCCATGGAGCCGCCGGTCAGGGGAACGCCCAGCTGTCGCAGGATGACCCGCTCCTGATCCGTCAGCACGCCGGCAGAACCGCTGTAGCCCGGCAGCTTGCCTTCCTCCGCGCCCAGCACGATCAGGTGCTTCTGGCGGTGGCAGCGCATGGCGCTGACCGTACCCATCTGCACGGCATCCAGCACCGGCGGGATGGTGCCCACATCGTACTGGCTCAGCAGCAGCCGAAACAGTCTGGAAAAATGCTCCGGTTCCCAAACGGTATCGCCGAGCACCGCGAACATCTGCTCCAATGCGGATAAAAGAATTTCCCACAGCTGGTTTAGTATCTGTGCTTCTCTCGGAGAACCGGTTTCATCCAGCTCCTGTGCCATTTGGGTCAGCTGCTGCTGAAGCCGGATGTCCTCCAGAAACGCCGTCAGCGCAAGCACCTGACCGCGCAGATTTTTCGCGTCCCGGAAGCCGCTTTGCAGGCGCTGCAACGGCGCAACCACCTGATACCGTACCTCATTCAGCCATGTCAGCGTCTTCCGGGCGTCGTCATCCCATTGCCCGCCGAGGCCCTCGGGATGGCCGGTCCAGCTCTGCGTCCATTTGCTGCCGCGGATACCCCAGATCACCGCGTAATTTTCCAACTGATCGCAGGTGTCGGAATCCACCGGCGACAGGGCCGAACGCAGATAGCGCAGCGTCTCCCGCTGGTCAAAGCCGCTGATGGCGGCATCCAGCGCCGACAAAACCGTGTTGATGACGCTGTTTTGCAGGATTTCCTCCGTGCCGGAACGGTAGAGCGGAATATGGAACCGGTGAAATACCAGATCCATCAGCGGCTGGTAGGCGGGCAGATCTGTGCAGACCACCGTAATATCCCGGTAGCGGCAGCCCTCTTCCACCAGCTGCCTGACCCGTTGGGCGGCATACATGCACTCCTGCCAGGGCGACTGCGCCTGTACCGTGTGCAGGATATCCGGAAGCTCGCCGGTTCGGATAGCACCCTGAAACAGGCTTTCCCGCACAGGATTCAAAAGCAGCTCATAGGGGGGAATCACTTCCATTTGGATCTCCACCCCGGCGCGGCTTGCCAGCCGGTAAAGCTCTCCGGCGGTGTCCCCCGCCTTTTCAAAGGCCAGCAGGCCGGATTTCAGGCTGTCGCAGTTCATGCTGATGGTGACCTCCGGGGATGCCTGCATGAGGTAGTCGAGAATTGCCAGATTCTGCCGGGTAAAATCCGGGAAACCGTCTATGTAAAATACGTGTTCCTGGGCAAAGGTGCCGTCCTCCAGCTGCTCCAGCAGCCAGGTCATCTGGTCCCTGGGGTCCCGCTTGCCCCGCCGGCACAGGCCGTCGTAGCCGTCCATCAGCAGCGACAGCTCCTCCAGCTTCTGGGCAAGACTTCCCTCCGTCTGCCGGGAGGCGTCCATCAGGTCCTGAGGGGTAATGCAGCAGCGCTTGAACTCGTCCACCGCGTCAATGAGTCCCGACAGGAACTCCGGTTTCGTTTCAACGGCGGCATAGGCTTTCAGCCGGCTGCTGAGCTGTCTGGCAGCCGCCGCCATGGCGACCACCCGGCCGCCGTTATCCAGACATTCTGCCGCCGCGCTGCCCATGGTGTCGGAAACCCGCCGCGCCAGCCGGGTAAAGGACAGCACCTCCGCGTAACGGCTGGCAGTATCCCCGGCAAATGCGCACAGCCGCCGCTCTGTCTCATGGCTGATAAGCTCCGGAACCATGAGAATTCTGTTTCCCTTCCGTTCCCTGACATCACGGGCTATTCTTCTGAGCACCTCATCCGAATTGGCGGTCCAGTCCCGCCCCAGCAGCAAATGCACCATAATCTCGCCTTCTCTCTGTTTTTTTGCATTATACCACAGAATCTGTCCAAAATATAGGGTATCATTTTTTGCGGAAGCAGAAATTTTCCGCCCGGCCCAGCGCGTCCAGCAGGTAGAACCGGAGCTGATAATCCGGCTCGCCGGACAGGGTTTCCGACAGGGTATCATCCATCCCCGCAGTCTGGGCCGCTGCTTCAAATTCCTCTGTTGTGGCGCTCATACACAGAGTCGGGAAGGCAACGCACCACCAGTTTTTTCCCTGTCCCTCCCCAATAACGACACGCAGTGACTCATAAACCCCGGCCGGGAGCGTAAAGGTGTCGTACTTTCGGATATCAAACGCTTCCCTGCACAATGTAACCACCGCCCGGCTGTCCACCCCTGCGGCTTCCAGCGTCTTATTTGCAACAGTCTCAATTTTCGACAGGTTCTCCTGCAGGTAATCCTTTGCCGCCTGCACATCCCCGATATCCGCCATTCCTTCGGAGAGACTGGCAACGATGGCGTCCCGGACCTGAAGCTTTATGTTCTGGTCCTGTTCACTGTCCGAGTTGGCAACGACGTGCAGCCGGATCAACTCCTCATTCAGATACTGCCGATCCCGCAGCAGGCCCCAGGTCCAGACCGATACCGCCAGCAGCAGGCAAATGGCGAGGCACGTTCCTTTCTTTCCCATAAAAAACACCGTCCATACTGAAATACCTCCAGTATGGACGGCAAGAGTCAAAATTATACGGGTTTGGCAATAAAAACCTGGGGATAGTTGTCTTTCAGCATATTGCAAGCCACAGCGGCATATTCAAAGTTTTCCATGATGGCGAATACCGCCGAACCGGAGCCGGTCATCTGCTGGGCCAGCGCACCGTAGGTGTGGAAAATGGACTTGATGTAGTTCAGTTCCAGATGTTCCGAGGTCACCACCGGGTCAAAGACATTGCAGATATTCTCCGCCACCCTGCCCAGATCCCCGGCAAGCAGCGCCGTTTCCATGGCTCGGTTGTCGGGGCGGTCGGCGATTGCCACGGTGTCGATTTTCTGGTAAAGCTCCGGGGTGGATACGGAGAAGTCCGGCTTGCAGATCACAAATACGCAGTCCGGCATATCCGGCAGCTTCCGAAGCCGCTCCCCTCTGCCCTCCACCATGGCGGTACCGCACAGAACGCAGAACGGGACATCGCTTCCAATCTCCGCGCCCAGCTCCGCCAGAGCCATGACGGACAGCGGTTCGCCGTAATGCCGGTTCAGCGCCCGCAGCACCGCCGCGGCATCCGCGCTGCCGCCGCCAAGGCCAGCACCGGAGGGAATTCGTTTGTTAATTCGAATTTCCAGGCCCTCAGGGTCCTTATGCAGGGTATCGCAGTAGACCTTCGCGGCTTTCCATGCCAGATTATTTTCATCCGTTGGAATGTCCTCCGCCGTGCACAGCAGCTTCCAGGGCTTTCCGGTGCCGATGTCAATTTCAATATCGTCCCGGATGGAGATGCCCTGCATTACGCTCTGCAGATCGTGATAGCCGTCCTCACGCTTGCCCAGCACATCCAGTGTCAGGTTCAGCTTGGCAAAGGCGCCTTCATAAAGTGTCGTCATACGCGTTTCCTTTCTGTTATGTGATTGCTGTCATTATAACGGAAAAGCCCTGATATTTCAATCTGTATTCTGATAAAATTACAGATTCTGCGCACCCTATCCATATCCGCATGAGAAAGGGAGGTTATTTCATGGATACCATTGCGCTGATTCTGTCCATTATCGGCTGCCTCAACTGGGGTCTGGTGGGTATTTTTCGGTTTGATCTGGTGGCGTGGCTGTTTGGCGGAGCGGGCTCCCTGTTCAGCCGGGTGGTGTATACCATCGTCGGACTGGCCGGGCTGTGGTGCATCTGCTTCCTGTTCCGCAGGAAAGACATGGTGGAAGGCGAATAGGGCCATCGGAGGCGCCTGTGATAAACGCAGCAAATCGGTCAACCCAGACGGGCTGACCGATTTGCGATTTTCAATTCATAAGCTGAACAGGAGACGTATAGGCGTGGTATTTCCCGAATTGGGCAACACTTGTCAGGGTCACACCGCGCTCCAGCGCCTTTTGCAGTCCCTGCGCCTCGTCCTCAGCAGTGAAAACATAAAGTGCCTTTGCGTTGTCGGCTTCCCCGTAAAGATCCTGCGGCGTATTGGCGGCCTCGATCTGAAATACATTGTCTGGGCCATGCCAGCATCCAGCATCCAGCTTTCCTTCGGAACAAACCGCAATCTGAGGTGCGGTTCCCCAGTATTCACCGTACACATAGTCATATCCCTGCTCCACAGCCCACTGGCTCATTTGCTGAGCGTCGGTTGCTTCCGCTGAGGCAATCTCTGCAGCGTAGGGCCCGTAGCAGTAAAGAAGGCTCCCCACGCTGAGCAGACAGACAATCACTACCGCAGCATATCTGGAAACCGTCGGAATTTTTTCCAAAAGCATCAGAGCAGAAAAAGCCGCCAGTGGGAACCACATAAAGGCATAAATCCCGCGCAGGGTAATATTCAGCACGATTGCAGACAAAAACACCCCGGTAATTCCGATCAGGCACAAGATCCAGTACAGTTCCAGCGCACGCTCCTGCCGCTTCGCCCGCGCAAGCCAAATAAATGCTGATAAAAGAACAAGAACGACCGGTACCAGAATCACAAACGCCAGAAATCTGGAGCAGTCCCCCGCGAGCAGATAATCCAGGCTGGTGATCTCGGTGGCAGCACGAACGATCGCACTGAACTTCTCCCCGAGATTTTTCGTTCCAGCTGTATTTCCGTAGATCGGCGCAGTCGAGATATGCATCAGCTTGACTGCCGCTACCCCTGCAAGATTCGCAGCGCTATAGCTGAGCACGCGAAGAAGCCGGGGAAAATCCTGCCTATGCAGGAATTCTCTGTGCTGAAACAGATTGCGCAATCCGCAAAACAGCTCATAAACAGCAATAGGCAGAATCATGATCGCCGTCTGGCGGAGACTTTGCATCCCCGTGCCAAAGCTCAGCAGCAGACAAACCGTCCAGGCAACCGCTCTTGTCCGCTTGGATGCAAACGCCCGGGCATAGTCCCCGAATACCACAAACAGTGTGATCAGATAGCAGCTGTAAAAGCTCGCCTGGGTAAAAAACAGCATGGAATTCATGGAATAGACACCGTAAGGCGCGATCACGAAGGTCAGAAGCAGCAGACAGCCCACAAGCCCCGTCAGAAGATCCTCCGAAACCGCGCGCATCAGCCACAGAAACGACAGCACGATCAGCACCATCATCACCTGCGTTGCCACAGCCATGGCTAAGTTGATGTTTCCCAGCAGGCCGTAGGCAAGAGCAGCCAGAACCGGCGTTGCAACAACATAGCATTGATTACCAAAGGCCCACCCATCCGGGAACAGCGTTTTCTGCTCCCACATCCGTCTGGCAACCTGCATATCCGCAAAGGTATCTGAGTTGCAGTACCGGGAGAAGCCCCGGAAGTTCAAATAGGCAAACAGCAGCAGCTGCGCCAGAATACAGCCGATCACCGCCGCCGCAAGCAGCCGCCGGATCCAAGAATGCACTCTGTCTGGATTGACCATTCTCAAAGCCTCCACTTCTGAACAATATCAACGAAAAAAGGCTGCCGCAAAACACATCCTGCAGCAGCCCTGTCGTTATGTTCAGCTGCACCGAACAATGCACTGAACCTTCTGATCACCATAGGTGGCGGTGATGGCCGTGGTGCCGGACTTGATCGCCTTGACTACGCCGTTTTCATCGACCGAGGCAATGTAGGGATGCTCAGAGCTCCACTGAACCTCGTTCTGCTCCAGATCGCAGTCCAGCAAAAGCTTATACTCATAGTACACGCCCAGACGGATATCCGTCTTCTTCAGCTTCAGTGTCACATTCTTCAGGCCAGCCTGAGTGGGAGCCGCCGTGGCCTCCGTCTGTCCGGCATCGGCGGGCGCTTCCGTCTCGTCACTCTGGGGCTCGGCAGAGCCTTCCTCTGTCTGAACGGGGACTGTCTCCGGCGATTCCGTTGTGGGCGGAACCGTTTCTTCAACGTACTTAACGGTTACCGGGCACTCCATGGTGCTGACGCCGCAACGGATGGTAATGACTGCCTCGCCCTCCGACACAGCGGTAATCCTGCCGTCCTCCGTCACCACCGCCACGGACTCATCGCTGGATGTAAACAGGATTTTGTCGGTAGTGTTTTCCGGGCTGGCCTTCACGTGCAGAAGGAACATCTGCCCCTCCTCATTCAGTTCCACAGTCTTACCGCTGATGACGTACAGCTCCTGACAGGGAATGCTCAGTTCCGTCGTTTCCGTGGCCGCTGCCTGCGTTTCCTGCGTCGTCTGCAGGGCCGCGTCAGATTTTCCGCCCATATTCGGCAGGAAGTACCGGACAAAAATGAAGCCGGCAGCCATCAGGAGCAGGGCGATCAGAACCGTCAGCACGATCACGACCAGCGTATTCGGCCGGGACTCCTCCCCGTCCTCGTCCTCTTCCTCCTCATCGTAATCCGTCTCCGCATAGGTAACCTCCTCCTCTTCGGATTCGGAATTCACCTCGTCAAAGTCAAAAATTTCCTTGCGCTTTCTGGGAAATTCCTGAGCGTCTGTACCATCTGTCTGCTCCAAAAGGTCCTCCCCCAGCCGGCTGCCCGCGGCATCCCTGGGACAGCCGCAGATCGGACAGCAGTCCGCAGTATCCGGATACGAAGTCCCGCAAACGTCACAAATTATCTTACTCATTCTGATGCCTCCAGTTGTCCAACGACTCTGTGTCAATACTGCGTGACATTATACCACGTTTTTCTGGGAATTACAACAACAAAAGTATTGCTTTTTTCCGTCTTTTCCATTATGATATGGGGGTAAGAGGAGGCGATAGCATTGTCAGAACCCACGTTGATCTCCCCCTTGCTGGACGGCTTCACCATGGGCCAGCCCATCAGCGAGCATGACGGCGTAAGCTGCTGCCCAGCCATCAAGGAAGACACAGACAAAAAATACATCGTGAAAATCATCACCATACCGGCAACACAGACCCAGATGGACGCTCTGCTGCTGGCAGGTGCCTATAAAGATCCCGCCGATGCCATGGAATACTACCGCATGGTCGGCGAGGATGTTCAGAAGGAAGCGGAGCTGCTGAAGCAGCTGTCCCAGCAGGAGGGCTTCTTGCCCTATGAGGGCTGGCAAATGGCCCCCATTACCCGCAAGCGGCTGGGCTATCAGGTCTATCTGGTGGGCAGTTACAAGCGTTCCCTGGAAAAGTACCTGCGCCGCAGCCCTGTAACCCAGCTGGAGGCCATGAATCTGGGGCTGGATCTGTGCGCGGCACTGACCGCCTGCCGAGAAGCCGGTTCGCTGTATGTGGCGCTGAAACCGGCAAATATCTTTGTATCCGAAAAGAAGCAATACCGCATCGGTGATCTCGGCTTTATTTCTCTGGACGCGCTGAGCTATACGGCGCTTCCGAAAAAATATCAAAGCCCCTACACGCCGCCGGAGCTGTTTGACCCCATGGCGGCGCTGAATCTGACGGCGGATACCTATGCCGTCGGCATGATTCTGTACCAGCTCTACAATGACGGGCAGCTGCCCTCCCGGGAGAAAACCGCCGAAGAAGCCCTGCCCTCGCCGGTGAACGCGGATTATGAACTGGCGGAGATCATCATGAAGGCCATTGACCCGGATCCCGCCGCACGCTGGGACGACCCGGCGGAATTGGGCAAGGCGCTGGCGTCTTATATGCAGCGCAACGCTGTGAACGACGTGCCCATTACCCATATGATACCGTTGGACGCTGTGGCTGCTGCCGCACCTGAGACTGCTCCCACGACGGAACCGGCAGAAGCAGCGCCTGCCGCGCAGCCCGAGTCCGGAGATGAAGCGGTTTCCGCTGAATCCGTTTCTGAGCCGGAGACGGAGGAAGACAAAAGCCCGGAGGTAACACCGGAGGCTGAGGAGTTGGAACCGCCCGGGGAGATTTCCGGGGAAGCAATTTCCGAAAATGACGATGTGACCTCCCAGGCGCCAGTGCCGGAGTCCCCGGAATCGGCAGAATCTCCGGCGCAGCCGGAAGAACTGCCCACAGAAACGGAGGAAGATGTCTCGCCTTCCAAATCAGAGATGCCGGCACCGGAAGGCCCCTACGATGATTTCACCGGCATTCTTGCCAAGGCGGAGGATCTGATTCAGCATGAGACCCCCGAGGGCGTGGTGCTGCCGGATGTCCCCGAACCGCCGGATCCCTTTGCTTTCGCGAAAGAAGATTCCGACGACATTGACGACTCTGACATTCCCCTTGACCCCGTTATGGAAGAGGAAGCAGCGCCTGCTCCCAAAAAGAAGAAAAAAAGTCAGAAAAAGTACGCCGACCCCAAGTATAAGCGCAGAACCAGGCGGCTGATTTCCACATTGACTTTCCTTCTTGCCCTGTGCCTTGCCGGGCTGGCCGGATTCTGGTACTATCAGAACATTTACTTACAGGCCATCAACCGCATTTTGATTAACGGTACCCGGGATCAGCTGACGGTCATTGTCGATACCGACGCGCAGGAATCGCTGCTGTCCGTTACCTGCTCTGACAACTACGGCAACAGCCAGAGCCAGCCTCTCAGCGGCGGCACCGCCGTATTTACCGACCTTCAGCCCAGCACGCTGTACACCATTCAGCTGGATATTGACGGCTTCCATAAGCTGGTGGGTAAAACCTCCGACATTTTCACCACGGATGCTACCACCAATATTCTCTCCTTCACCTCCGTAGCGGGCACCGAGGACGGCTCGGTGGTGCTGAACTTTGCGGTGGAAGGGGAAGAACCGGATCAGTGGTCCCTCCACTATGCCGCGGACGACGAGGAAGCCCGGGAGGAGACCTTCGAAGGCCACTCCGTTTCCATCTCCGGTCTGACCGTGGGAAAGCTGTACACCTTTACCCTGGATGCCGGCGACAAGCTGACACTGGGCGGCGAAAAGTCCCTGCAATTCGTGGCTACCCGGCTGATTGTCGCCGACAACCTGACCCTCACCTCCTCCAGTGACGGTGAAATCACGGTTCACTGGAACACCCCCGGCGATGTCCTTGTGGACAGCTGGACGGTACGCTGCTACAACGAAAATGGCTATGATGAAAAGCAGACTGTGACGGATACCGAAGCCGTCTTTATCGGCATCGACCCTGCCGCCAGTTATACCGTCGAGGTCGTTGCCTCCGGTATGACCCAGCCTGCCCGGGCCAGCATTACCGCCAACCCCATCCGTGTCTCTGAGCTGTCTGTGGATGATTCCCAGCCCCGAGAGCTCACAGTCAGCTGGGATTACGCCGGAGAGAAACCCGACGGCGGCTGGCTGCTCATATACACCGTTGACGGCGGCGGCAGAAGCATCAAAAAATGCGATCAACCGCAAGTCGCGATCGCGCCCAGGATTCCCGGCGCAAAATACGCCATGACCGTACAGGCAGCAGACGGAACCACCGTACTCGGCGGTACGCTCACCTATTCCTGCCCGGAGGCGTCTGCCTTCAATCAGTTCGAGTTCTCCGCCGAAAACGCGGAGGCAAAGCTGCTGCGGACGCCGGATCAGACAAAGTGGTACTGTGAAAATGTGGACGACAGCGAGTATACGGACACCTTTGTCTCCGGCGAGAGCATCTCCGTCGCGGTTCGCAACAGCAAGAGCTTCTATCTGCCCGGCACAGAGGTTGAGGTTCTCTATGTGATCCGGGACGCCTACGGCAACGTTCTGCCGGACTATGTTGCAGTGCAAAAGGTATTCTGGAAGAATCTCTGGGCCGGCGGCGACGCCAGATGCGGTGAGTTTACGATCCCCAATGTTCCAGAAAGTGCCGGAAGCTATGAGCTCAGCCTGATCGTTGACGGCATGGAAATGGCAAAGCTGCCCTTTACCATCCAGTAATTTCCATATGCAGCGCAAGCCGCCCCGAAATCCGGGGCGGCTTCGTTATTTGGCACAAAGGCCCGACATCATGTCGTCAAAAAGTTATGAAATCCTATGAAATTCTGAAATATTCACAATTTATCCGATAAATATGCTATAATTGCGGCAGACTAAGGAAGCTCTGATTAAATCGATAAGAGCTGACAGCGAGAGATTTTTCCATAGCCGAAAGTCCCAAAAGCGGAGGAATACTGTATGTATTTCCCGCTTTTGGAACTGAACGGATAGGGGAAAAGATCCGCTGTCAGCCGCAGGCGATTTACTCAGAGGTTCCCTAAGATTCAAGAGGTAATACTATGCGTGGAAAAAGTCACCTTCGCATTGCGCAGTATCTGCTGGAAAACTATATGCCGGACGTACCAAAGCACTGCCAGACCGCGTTCCGAATCGGCTGCATCGAACCGGACCGAAACCCGGCTACATATCTGAAAGGCTCCATCCGCTGCCAGTGGCTGCGGGGACACAATTATCAGAACGCCCGGCGGTTCATGCGTTCCATTGCAGCCCGGCTGGAACGGAAGGAAAAGCTGAACCTGTATGATTATTACACGCTGGGCAAGCTGATCCACTACACTACGGACGCTTTTACCTACGCCCACAATGATACCTTCCCTGTGCAGCTGAAACAGCATAAGGAATATGAGGATGCCCTTCAGGAGCATTTTCTGCGGTTCATGGAGCGAAATCCCCAGGTGGAAATTCCCTCGGCGCACACCATTATGGAAGCCATTTCCAGCTATCACGAAGAATATGAGCGTGTGGAATCCAATATCCATACCGATTCCCGTTTTGCCCTGAACGCCTGCTGCTGTGTGCTGGCGATTCTGTGCCTGAAGCCCATTTTTTAAGCCCGGAGGTAGCTATGTATCGTGTGTTTGCCATGTGTCTGGAAGCGGGAATCGCAGCGGTCATTCTGATTCCGGTGTTCTGGGTACTGAACCGGTACTGCTTCCGTAATTCCCGCCGGGCAGCCTGCTATCTGATACTGTCGCTCTACCTTGCCGCTGTGGACGCCGTAGCGGGGCTTCCCAGCCTGCTGTATATCCGCTTTGTTCGGAATATCAATTTGGTTCCGTTTGCCTATATGTTTTCCGACTACCGGAACAGCCTGCTCAATGTGCTGCTGTTTGTGCCGCTGGGCTTTTTTCTGCCGGTACTGTGGAAGTGGTTCCGCTCTTTTGGGCGGACTGCACTGTTTGGCTTCGGCTTTTCGCTGTCCATTGAGCTTTTGCAGCTGATGACCCCCCGTGCCACGGATATCAACGACCTGATGACCAACACGCTGGGTGCGGCGCTCGGCTGGTGCCTTGGACGGGTGATGCTGAAGCCGTTTCCTTCCATCCGGCCCAGTTGGAAAACCAAGGAGCTTGCGGTTGTGTTCGGTGTGACCTTCGGCGTTATGTTCCTGGCACAGCCCTTTTTGGCTGAAATTGTGTGGAAACTGGTTCGAAATTGACGCAAAAGCGGCATCCGCCATGGATGCCGCCTTTTCTATACCGATACATAGCACAGCTTTGCCCCGGGGGCAAAGGTTCTTGGAGTCACGATGGTGTCAAACTGGACGATGACGCCCTCCCGGTCTCTGGGGACACCAATCACGGTGCCCTGGCCGAAAATCGGATGACTTACCCGTTTGCCTGCGGGATTTTCCGCCGCCTGTTTCTCCGGCACCTCCGACGTGGCAATCTGCCGCTGTGTCCGTTCCATCAGCTCGGGGTCTAAAGGCGTTACATATTCCACATTTTCCGGTTCCGCATTGAACAGGAACCTGCTGGGACTGCGGAAGGAGCCATCATAATTGCTGCCGGAAGCATCGGACAGGAACAGTCTGTCCCGGGCGCGGGTGAAGGCTACATAGCACAGCCGCCGTTCCTCCTCCAGCTTTTCCCGGGTATTCGCCCGCTTGCCGGGGAAAATCCCCTCGGAAAAGCCGCACAGAAATACCACCGGAAACTCAAGGCCCTTTGCCGCGTGAATGGTCATCAGCTTCACCGCCTGAGCTTTTTCTGTCTGGTCCATGTTGGTAAACAGCGCCGCATGATCAAGGTAGTTGCCCAGCGTTACCTCCTCCCCGGCTTTTCCCGCAAAGTCATAGATTGCCTGCTTCAGCTCCGCCAGATTGTCAAGCCGCTCTTCTTCCCCGCTGGCACGGAGCATATCTTCATAACCGCTCTCATGTAAGATACCTGCCAGCAGGTCTGTCAAATCCATTCCGTCATAAATCGCGCGGTACTTTTCAATCAGCCGAACATATTCCCGTGCCCGGCTCCGGCGGAACAGTTCCGTGTCCAGATTGGCTGTCAGCGCTTCGTACAGGCTGCATCCGTTCAGCTGGGCGAATTCCTTCAGAGCGGAAATTCTGGTTCGGCCCACCCCCCGGCGGGGCTCGTTCACCGTGCGCAGGAAGCTGATATCATCGCCGCTGTAGACCATGCGAAGATAACACAGAACATCCTTAATCTCCTTGCGCTTGTAGAACTCCACGCCGGAGTAGAGTACATAGGGAATCTTGCTGCGGATCAGGGATTCCTCCACGGCGCGGGACACATAATGTGCCCGGTACAGCACACCCATGGCGGAATAGGGCATTCCGCCATCATGCAGAGCGCGCATATTCGCCGTGATCCAGTCTGCCTCCAATTGACCGGTCTTCCCGTGAAAATAAAGGGGTTTCCTGCCATCCGGGCGGACGGAGGTCAGCTGCTTTTTCAGCCGGTTTCTGTTTTTGTCAATGAGCGCGTTGGCAGCCGTCAGTATCTGGGGAACGGAACGGTAATTGGTGTTCAGATAGATGGTTTTGGCCTGAGGGTGGCGGCTTTCAAATTCCAGAATAAAGTTCACGTCCGCACCCCGCCAGGTGTAGATGGTCTGGTCTGGGTCCCCTACCACGAACAGATTTTTGTGGTAACCGGACAGAATTTCCGCCAAAGCATACTGGTCTTTGTCGATATCCTGAAATTCGTCTACCATGATGTATTCCAGCCGCTGCTGCCACTTCTCCCGAACCATCTTATCCCGCTCCAGAATGTACAGGGCAAAATACACCAGATCGTCAAAATCCAGCCCGTAGCATTTGCGCTGCTCATAGAAATAGCGGTACAGGACTTTGTCCTTCAGCGTATTGGCGGAATCGGACAGCGTGCGAAGCTGCTCCGGGTCGCCGATCAGGGTTTTCACATATCCCCTGCCGCCCTTGCGCCATCCGATGTGATCTACCGCTTCCTTGATGGTCAGCTCCCGGCTGGTAATGCCCAGGTCTTCGAATACCCGGCGGAGAATGGATTCCTTGTCTTCCTCGTCCAGGACAATAAACGTGGTGGGGTACTGGACAACGTGGCAGTCCTCCTTCAGAAGCCCCACGCAGAAGCCGTGAAATGTCGTAATTCTCCCCAAGTCCTGATCCGGCAGCTGACGCCGGATACGCTTTTTCATTTCCGCCGCCGCCTTGTTGGTAAAGGTCACGCACAGAATGTTGGCTGTAGAGATGCCCAGCATTTCTACCAGATACAGATACCGTGCTGTCAGGGTTTTGGTTTTGCCGGAACCGGCCCCGGCTACCACCCGGATGTAGCCCTCGGTCGTAATCGCTGCCTCCCGCTGCTGGGGGTTCAGTTCTTCCAAATACGTCATTTATGCAGCGCCTCCTTTGGAGGAAGGATAGCATCCTTCCAGTCCAATAAACCGGGCACGATTGAAACATCTTTCAAAATCCATGGATTCTCAACATTTTTCTCTTGCATTATTCCGTGCAGCATGGTATAATGTCCGCAGCTAAAGGACTTGGAGGTACTTTCCATGGTTCGGGATTGTACGGTCAGCGCTTTCTTTTATCGCTACTATTACTTTTTTCACCTGAAAAAGTAATAGCGATTTGTGCTGCAAAGAATCCCAAGGCTGAATCAAGTATTTGAGCGCCGCACGAATTGCCCGTGCGGCGCTTATTTTTTAGGAGATGTGTAAATTATGATCGCGATTCTGAAACCCGGCACCACCCCCGAGCAGACCCAGCATCTTGTAAGCTGGCTGAAAACCATGAATCTGGATGTCCATATTTCTCAGGGCGCGGAAGTCACCGTTCTGGGACTGATTGGAGACACCAGCCGCGTGGATATGGACCTTCTGAAAAGTCTGGAAATGGTAGAAACGGTCAAGCGGGTCTCTGAACCCTTCAAGCAGGCAAACCGAAAATTTCACCCTCAGGACACCATTGTTGAGGCGGGCAGCGCCAGAATCGGCGGCGGCTACTTTGCCATGATCGCCGGTCCCTGCTCCGTGGAATCCGAGGAGCAGATCATTGAAGTGGCCCAGGCGGTGAAAGCCTCCGGCGCAACCATGCTTCGCGGCGGCGCCTTCAAGCCCCGCACCTCCCCCTACGCCTTCCAAGGCATGAAGGGCGAGGGTATCCAGCTGCTGCTGAAGGCCAAGGAAGCCACCGGCCTTCCCATCGTGACAGAGCTGATGAACATTTCCACCCTGGATCTGTTTGCGGATGTGGACGTCATTCAGGTGGGTGCGCGGAATATGCAGAATTTTGACCTTCTGAAGGAGCTGGGCAAAACCAAGAAGCCCATCCTGCTGAAGCGGGGCCTTGCCAACACCATTCAGGAGCTTCTCATGAGCGCGGAGTACATCATGAGCGAGGGCAATGAGAACGTCATTCTCTGCGAGCGGGGCATCCGTACCTTTGAGACCGCCACCCGCAATACCCTGGACCTGTCCGCCGTAGCTGTGCTGCACAACCTGACCCACCTGCCTGTGGTGGTCGATCCCAGCCATGCCACCGGCAAGGCTGATCTGGTTGCACCCATGGCCTATGCGGCAACCGCCGCCGGTGCCGACGGCATCATGGTGGAGGTGCACAACAATCCTGCCTGCGCTCTGTGCGACGGTGCCCAGTCCCTGACCCCGCCCCAGTTTGACGAGCTGAGCCGGAAGGTGCAGAAGATTCGTGAGGTTCTGGTATGAATGTTGGTATTCTGGGTCTCGGCCTGATCGGCGGTTCCCTTGCCCGGGCCTATGCGCTGGAAGGGCACACCGTTTACGCGATTCAGAGAAACGAGGCCATGCTGTCCTTTGCCATGCTGGCGGGCGCGGTGCATGGCAAGCTGAATGAAGAGACCATTCCCAAGTGCGACCTGATTCTGCTGGCAATCTACCCCGACGGCAGCGCCTCCTGGCTGGAAAAGAACGCCCCTCTGATTTCCAAAAACGCACTGGTGCTGGACTGCTGCGGCGTGAAGCGGGAAATCTGCACCCGGTGCTTCCCTGTGGCAAAGCAGTACGGATTTACCTTTGTGGGCGGTCATCCTATGGCCGGTTCCCAGTTCTCCGGTTTCAAATACAGCCGGGCTGATTTGTTTGCTGGCGCACCCATGGTGCTGGTGCCCCCGGTGTTTGACGATATTGCCCTGCTTCAGCGGGTCAAGGACGCCCTGAAGCCCTGTCATTTCGGCTTCTTTTCCGTCACCACCGCGGAAGATCACGACAAGATGATTGCCTTCACCTCCCAGATGCCCCACATTCTGAGCAACGCCTTTATTAAGTCCCCCACTGCCCTGAAGCACAAGGGCTTCTCAGCAGGCAGCTATAAGGATTTGACGAGAGTTGCGTGGCTGAATCCGCAAATGTGGGCGGAGCTGTTTCTGGAAAACCGGGACAACGTTCTGTTTGAACTGGACTACTATATCGAAAGTTTGAAGCAATACCAGCAGGCCATCCGGGATGAGGATATGGATGCTCTGGTGCAGCTGCTGGACGAGGGCAAGAAGCGAAAGGAAGAGGTGGACGGATGAATACCGTAACCGTCAGCGCATCCAAAACCTATGACATTCTCATTGGCAGCGGTCTGCTGCCTCAGCTGGGAGCACAGGTTAAAAAGCTGGGCAAGGCCTCGAAAATCTGCGTGGTCAGCGAGACTACCGTCTTTCCTCTCTACGGGAAAACAGTGACGGATAGTCTGGAAAGCGCCGGATTTTCTGTGGTGAATTTCGTTTTCCCCGCCGGAGAGGAGAGCAAAAACGGCTCTGTTTTTCTGGAACTTCTGAATTTTCTGGCGCAGAGCGGGCTGACACGTACAGATATCGTCGTTGCCTTGGGCGGCGGCGTGACCGGCGACCTTGCCGGGTTCGCGGCGGCAAGCTTCCTGCGGGGTATTCGCTTTGTTCAGGTCCCCACGACCCTGCTGGCAGCGGTGGATTCCTCGGTAGGCGGCAAAACCGCCATCGATCTGCCCGCAGGCAAGAATCTGGCAGGTGCTTTCTGCCAGCCCAGTCTGGTGCTGTGTGATACTGACACCTTAAACACGCTGCCCATCGACATATTCCGGGACGGCTGCGCCGAAGTCATCAAGTACGGTATTCTGTACGACCCCGTGCTGTTTGCCCACTTGGAAGAAAAAGGGTTGGACTTTGATCGGGAGGCTGTCATTACCCGCTGCGTGGAATTAAAACGGGATGTGGTCATGGAGGACGAATTCGACACCGGTGCAAGAATGAAGCTGAATCTGGGCCACACCATCGGGCATGGTGTGGAAGCTAAGAGCAATTTCACCCTGTCCCACGGGAAATCCGTTGCCATCGGCATGGCAATCGTCAGCCGGGCCTGCGGCTGTGTGGATACCCCCCGGATACTGGCAATTCTACGCCAGTTTGGCCTTCCAACCACCACGGAAGACACCGCCGACGAAATTCTCTCCTACGCCTTGTCCGATAAGAAGCGCTCCGGCGATTTGGTAAAGCTGATTCTTCCCAATGCCATCGGCGACTGCGCCATCGTTCCGACACCGGTTAGCAAACTGAAATCCTTCATTCAGGCGGGGCTGTAATTATGGATATTACCATTCAACCCCGAAGCTTGCGGGGAGACATCACCATCATTCCTTCCAAGTCTCAGGCCCACCGGCTGCTGATCTGCGCTGCCTTTGCGGATGCGCCAACCATTCTTCACTGCCCGGAAACCAACCGGGATATGGATGCTACCGCCGGATGCCTGAACGCGCTGGGTGCGCAAATTGAAAAAACGAAGACAGGCTACACCGTCGCTCCCGTGCGGCATACTCCCGATAAGGCGGAGCTGAACTGCCACGACAGCGGCTCTACCCTGCGGTTTCTGCTGCCGGTTGCCGGTGCGCTGGGTGTGGACACTACTTTTCACATGGAGGGAAGGCTCCCGCAGCGGCCCCTGTCTCCCATGTGGGAGGAAATGGAACGGATGGGCTGCATTCTGACCCGTCCCACTACCGACACCATTCGCTGCACCGGAAAGCTGAAAGCCGGACACTACCGCATTGACGGCAGCGTATCCAGCCAGTATATTACCGGCCTGCTGCTGGCACTTTCCCTGCTGGATGCCCCCAGCGCGCTGGAAATCACCGGAAAGGTCGAGTCCAAGCCGTATATTCAAATGACGAAGGACGCCGTTTCCCTGTTTGGCGCGGACCCGGAGCATCCCGGTGCGGTGCGGTTCCATTCCCCGGGAAGCCTGACCGTGGAGGGAGACTGGAGCAACGGCGCGTTCTTCCTTGCCGCCAACGCTTTGGGAAGTCAACTCAATATCCACGGGCTGAAACTGGATTCTTCTCAGGGGGATCGGGCAGCGGCAGAACTGCTGCCGAGGCTGTTGGAAGGTGTGCAGGTGATCGAAGCCGGAGATATTCCGGATCTGGTACCGATCCTGTCCGTGGTTGCAGCCTGCTGCCACGGCGCGGAATTTGCGAACATCCGGCGGCTGCGGCTGAAGGAATCCGATCGGGTAGCTTCCGTTATCGCCATGATTACGGCTCTGGGCGGCAGGGCGGAAGCAGACGAGAATACGCTTCGCGTTTTCGGCACCGGACTGACCGGCGGAACGGTGGACAGCGTCAACGATCACCGCATCGCCATGTCCGCCGCGATTGCCGCTACCGTCTGTAGGGAGCCGGTGACGATTCTCGGCGCGGATTGTGTCAAAAAATCGTATCCCAAATTTTTTGAGGAATACCGCCGGTTAGGAGGAAATTATGAGCAGCACCTACGGTGAAAATTTGAAATTGACCATTTTCGGGCAGTCCCACGGAGCCGCCGTCGGCATGACGCTGGACGGAATACCGGCGGGGCTTCCCGTGGATTTTGAGGAATTACAGGCATTTCTGAACAGAAGAGCGCCGGGGCAGAATTGCTGGTCCACCCCCCGGAAGGAGGAGGACCGCCCGGATTTCCTGGCGGGGATTCTGGATGGCTTTACCTGCGGCGCGCCCATTGCCGCCGTCATTCACAACACAAACACCCGCTCCGGTGACTACGCCAACCTGCGCGACTGCCCCCGCCCGGGACACGCGGACTACACTGCTCAGGTCAAGTATGGCGGCTTTCAGGACGCGGCAGGCGGCGGGCATTTCTCCGGGCGGCTGACGGCGCCCCTGTGCATCGCGGGAGGGCTGTGCAAACAGTGGCTGGCGGAGCGGGGCATTCGCGTTGCCGCGCGGATTGCAGCCATTGCCGGAGTAGAAGATAATTTCGAGGTGAATCCCCTGAACCCCCAGTTGGATTTGATCGGAAACGATTTTCCCGTTTTCTCCCCGGATGCCGGGGCGCGGATGCGGGAGAAAATTGCCGAGGCAAGGTCGGATTGTGACAGTGTCGGCGGCATCATCGAGTGCTACATCACCGGAGTGCCTGCCGGATTGGGGGAGCCGATGTTCGGCGGTGTGGAAAGCCGGATTGCCCAGATCGTCTACGGCGTACCTGCCGTGAAATCCGTGGAATTTGGCGTTGGGCGTGAAGCCGCCAATTTGCGCGGCAGCCAGTGCAACGATGCCTTTACCATTGACGATGGGAAGATTTGCACATCGACCAACAACGCGGGCGGCATTCTGGGCGGCATTACCAATGGGATGCCCGTGATTTTCCGGGCCGCCATCAAGCCCACGCCGTCCATTTCCCGGCCCCAGCAGAGCGTCTGCCTGAGCAAGGGAGCGTTGCAGGAGCTGGTGGTAAAAGGCCGTCACGATCCCTGCATTGTCCCCAGAGCGGTTCCCGTGATTGAGGCGGCTGTGGCTATCGCCATGTTTGACCTGATTCTTGGGAATACACAGACAGACAGGAGGAAGTAAAGCCATGGATTTGTCAGAAATCCGTCAGCAAATAGACGAAATCGATCAGGAGCTGGTGGAGCTGTTCTGCCGGCGGATGAATCTGTCCGCACAGGTTGCCGACTACAAAAAGGCCAACAATCTGCCGATTTTTGTTCCCGCCCGGGAGCGGGCAATCCTACAGAAGGTGGCGGAACTGGCCGGCCCGGAGATGGAAAACTATACCCGGGTACTGTACTCCATGCTCTTCGAGCTGAGCCGCAGCTACCAGAGCAAGCGCAATGGGGAAATCAGCCCGCTGTACCAGTCCATTTCCAAGGCCATTGAGGAAACACCAAAGCTATTCCCTCAGGCGCCTACTGTCGCCTGTCAGGGTGTGGAGGGAGCCTACTCCCAGATTGCCTGTGAGAAAATCTTCAAAAGTCCCTTCATTATGTATTTCAAAAACTTTGAGGGGGTATTCAACGCCATTGAGCAGGGTATGTGCCAATACGGCGTTCTGCCCATAGAGAATTCCACGGCAGGGTCCGTCACCAAGGTTTACGACCTGATGATCCGGCACAATTTCTCCATCGTCCGCACTTTCCGACTGAAGGTGGACCACAATCTGCTGGCAAATCCTGGCGCTTCCCTTGCCGACATCAAGACCATCTATTCCCACGAACAGGCCATTAATCAATGCAGCGACTTCCTTCGCGGTCTGCCCGGTGTCAACGTGGTCGCCGTGGAAAACACCGCAATGGCGGCGGAAATGGTAGCGAAATCCGGTGAGAAGGACGTGGCCGCTCTGTCCAGCCGCTCCTGTGCGGAGCTGTACGGGCTGAGCTGCCTTGCCGCCTCCGTGCAGGACAAGGGCAACAACCGCACCCGGTTTATCTGCATCAGTAAAAATCTGGAAATCTACCCCGGCTCCGACAAAACCAGCATCATGATGGTTCTCCCCCATAAACCCGGCGCGCTGTATAAGGTGCTGGCGCGGCTTTACACTCTGGGCATCAACGTGACCAAGCTGGAATCCCGGCCCATTCCCGACCGGGAGTTTGAGTTCATGTTCTACTTTGATCTGGATACTTCTATTTATTCGGAGGAATACGTGCAGCTCATGTGTGAGCTGGACGAATTGTGCGAGGAATTTAAGTATCTGGGCAGCTATACCGAGGTGATTTGATGAAATGCGGCTTATTGGGGCGGAAGCTGGGACACAGCTATTCCCCCCAGATTCACGGGATGCTGGGCGATTATTCCTATGCGCTTTTTGAAAAAGAGCCGGAACAGCTGGCTTCTTTTCTCAAGGATGGGGATTTTACCGGAATCAATGTGACCATTCCCTACAAAAAAGATGTGATTCCCTACCTGGAGGAGCTGTCCCCCGCCGCCCGGAAAATCGGTTCTGTGAATACCATCGTCCGCAGAGCAGATGGTACGCTCTATGGGCACAACTCCGATTATTTTGGCTTTGTCTCGCTGGTAAGGCACAGCGGTATCGGTGTGGATGGGAAAAAGGCTCTGGTTCTGGGCAGCGGCGGCACCTCCAATATGGTGGTGACAGCGCTGAAGGATTTGGGCGCTGCGCCTGTTGTGATTTCCCGTTCCGGAGAAAATAACTACGACAATCTGCACCAGCACGCCGATGCGTCCGTGATCGTCAATGCAACACCCGTAGGTATGTACCCTAACACCGGCGTCTCCCCCATTGACCTGAACCGCTTTCCCAAATTGGAGGGCGTGCTGGATGTGATCTACAATCCCGCGAAAACCAAATTGCTGCTGGATGCCGAAGCTTTGGGCATCCCCCACGAAAACGGCCTGTGGATGCTGGTTGCCCAGGCAAAGGAAGCATCGGAATACTTTACGGGAAAGAAGCTGCCGGACAGCTGCATTGAAAAAATCCATCACATTTTGTCCTGTCAGATGAAAAACATCGTCCTCATTGGGATGCCCGGCTGCGGAAAAAGCACCGTTGGCAAACTGTTGGCGGAGAAACTGGGACGGTCATTCGTGGATGCTGATGAAGAAATCATCCAATCGGCAGGAAAGTCCATTCCCGAGATTTTCGCCCAGGACGGAGAAGAAGTCTTCCGCAAATGGGAGACGACAGCGCTGGAGAATTTGGGCAAGCAATCCGGTTTGGTGATCGCCACCGGCGGCGGCTGTGTCACCCGGATTCGCAACTACCCTGCCCTTCGTCAGAACGGTAACATGATCTGGCTGGAGCGGGACTTGTCCCTGCTGCCAACGGAGGGGCGGCCTTTGTCTCAGGCCAACCGTTTGGAGGAAATGTATGCTGTTCGAAAGCCCATGTACGAATCCTTCGCGGATGTTCGGGTGGAAAACGCCGGAAGTCCGGAGCAGACTGTGGGCGAAATTTTGTCACAGCTGGAGGAATTGTCATGAAACTTCTGGTAATCAACGGCCCGAATCTGAATATGCTGGGCATCCGGGAGCCGGGAATCTACGGTAAAAATACCTTTGCCGATCTTCTTACCCTGCTGGAGGACACCGCAAAGGAGCTGGGTGTGGAAGTCGAACAGTATCAGTCCAACCATGAGGGAGATATTGTGGACAAAATTCAGTGGGCCTACGGAAAAATTGACGGAATCGTTATCAATCCTGCCGCCTACACCCACACCTCCGTGGCAATTCTGGACGCCCTGAAAGCGGTTTCTATTCCCACTGTGGAGGTACATATCTCCGATGTGGACGCCCGGGAACCCTTCCGGCAGATTTCCTACGCCGGGATGGCCTGCTGCAAAACCATCAAGGGTCACGGCTTTCAGGGCTACCGGGAAGCGATACAGTACCTTGTGGAACAATATGGATGAAAAATGCGGCTATCGCCTCGCTTGAGACGATAGCCGTTCTTTTATTCGACCGATTTTAGCGCTTCCGCCATGTTAATCTTGTCCAGCCGGAAGTAGAACACAAAGTCCACAACCAGTGCGGACAGCAGCGTCAGGCTGATGGACCAAACGTAGGAAATCGGCTCTGCCAGTACCGTAAACCAGACCATGTCAATCTTGATCTGGCTCATGACGAAAATCAACAGCAGCTTGCCAAACACCAGCCCCAGCAGCGCGCCGACCACCGTCAGCGCCAGATTCTCCTTGAACACGTAGGCAGCTGTTTCCGAGGCGTTGAAGCCAAGAACCTTGATGGTGGCAATCTCCCGAATTCGCTCGTTGATGTTGATGTTGGTCAGGTTGTAAAGAACCGTCACCGCCAGAAGTCCCGCGCAGAAGACGATAACCCAGACCACCAGATCCATCGCTTCCATCATTCTGCTTACCGTTGCCGCCAGGTCCTCGCTGACCGACACATTCATCACATAGCTTAAGTCGCTGATTGCAGCGCCGAGGGCGTGGACATCGGCACCGTCCTTCATTCGGACAAAGGCCATCTGGTATTCCGGTTCCTTCCCCCACTGGCCGGCAATGGTTTCCGTTGAAACAATGGCGTAATTGTATATGTGATTGTCATAGACGCCGGACACCGTCAGGTGCAGCTCCTCCAGATCGCCATTGCGCAGAATCAGCTCGTCCCCTTCCCGGATGCCCAGATTCTCCGCAACTCCGGAGGACAGGAGCACCTGATCCTTTCCGGGCATGGAGAGCCGGTTATCCCCCTTGTGGAAATCAATGAATCCGGCAAGCTCGTCACCGCCGGAAAGCAGATAGATTTCCTTTACCCGGTTGTCAAAGTCCAGTTCTACACTGCTCTGGTGATAGAACATCATGTTTTCGGCATCCCGCTCTACCGTTTGTCTGAACTTTTCCTGCTGCCGTTCAGAAGGCTCCTCCCGAAAATAGACGGAAATATCATACTTTGTAACATTTTCAAATTGATAGTTCACAATATTGGAAATGGAATCCCGCAGGCCAAAGCCTGTCAGCAGCAGCGCCGTACAGCCGCCGATGCCAATGAGCATCATGGCCAGCCGCTGCCGGTAGCGAAAGATGTTTCGGATGGTCACCTTATTCAGGAAGCTGATTTTCTTCCAGAAAGGCAACCTTTCCACAAAGATCTGCTTTCCCGCCTCCGGCGCCTTGGGGCGGATCAATTCTGCCGGATTCTCTGCCAGAGTCTTATGGCAGCACCACCAGGTGACAAAGAGCATGACCGCCGTATAGATTACCAGCACCGCTATGGAAAGAGGCCAGTTGAAGGTTAAAACCACATTGGGCTGAATATTCAGCATGATGCAGTAGGCTTTCCAGAGAATCTGGGGAAAAACAGTACAGCCCGCCGCAATGCCCAGAGCGCAACCCAGCACCGCGCCGCTGCCGGAATAGATGAGGTATTTGCTCATGATCTCCCGGTCGGTGTAGCCCAGCGCTTTCAGTGTGCCGATCTGTGTGCGCTCCTCATCGATCATCCGGGTCATTGTGGTAATGCAGACCAGCGCCGCAATCAGGATGAAAAACACCGGGAACACCCGGGAGACGCCCGCCACAATATCCGAAGAACTGTCCAGATTGTTATAGCCCACGTTGCTGTTCCGGTCCAGAATCATCAGATCCGGCGTGTCCATGGAATCAATCTCGTCACGGGCATCCAGCAGCTCTTCCTCGGCGTCCTTCAGCTCCTGTTCCGCGTCAGCCAGCTCTTTTTCGGCGTCCTGTTTTGCCTGCTCATAATCCTCCCAGCCGTCCTCCAGCTCATCTTTTCCTTTCTTCCACTCGCCCCAGCCGACAGCCAGTTTCTTTTCGGCATTGTTCAGCTTGATTTCATTGTCCCACATCTTCTGCTCGCCCTGATCAATTTGGGCGCCGGCATCGGCAAGCTGCTTCTGCACGGCAGCCTTTTGATTTTCCAGTGCGGAATACTGGGCTTGTACCGATGCCATCGCATTAGCGACTTCCAAAATATGATTCGCCGTGTCAAGCGGCAAACCGGCGCCGCTCAAACGATCACTCAGGGTCTTCTTTTCCTGCTGCAAATCGTCTATCTGTTTTTGAATCGACGCAATTTCACTGTCCTGCGCCGACTGAAGCTTCTCGGTAAGTCTTGGAAGCTCATCATCGATCGCATCGATTCTGTCATTCCACTCAACCACAGACTGGGCGGCTGAAACCTGATCCTTTACCTGATTATAGGCCTCTTTGACGGATGCGCTCTGGGTATCCAGCTCCTGCTTCATGGCCGCAAACTGCGCTTCCGCCTCCGCCTTCTTCTGTGCCAGTTCTTTTCGCCCGGCTTCAATCTCTCCCCGGGCTTCTTCGATTTTTTCTCTGCCGTCCTTGATCTCCTTTTCACCGTCAATCAGCTTTTTCCGATTGTTCTCCAGTTCCTCCTCGCCGTCTTTCAGCTTCTTTTCCGCATCGGCAAGTTCCTTCTCCGCGTCTTTCTTCGCGTCCTCATATTCCTTGACGCCGTCCTGATACTCCCGATAGCCCTTATCGTATTCTTCCTCCGCCTCTGCCTTGACATCGGAAAAACGTTCTTCACACAGCTGCTCTGCCCGCGAGTTCAGCCGGTCAGCTTCCGCATCCAGAAAATCGTTGTATTCCTCGGTGTAGATTTTGTGACTGCCGTCAAGCCGAAGATGAATCTCCGTATAATAATCGTTGTCCAGCGCTGCCTTGGGCACATAGAAACAGTCAGAAAGAGAGCCGCTGCCCACGGAAGTGGTGCCCCGGTTCATATCCATATAAAGCGGCGAGGACACATAGCCCACAATGGTGAAGGTCTTCTGAACCACCTTGTCAAGGGAATCCGGGTCATTGCTGTCGGAAATCGTGATCGTAGTGCCGAGAACACTGTCGTCATTGCGATAGCCGTCGGCAAGGCATTCGTCGTCCTTCTGGGGCATTCTTCCGCCCCGGAGGGCCACCTTGTCCACGCTGTCCGGGATGGTATAGAACCGATACACCGACTCCTGCGTACTATCCTCCCGATTCGCAATCAGGTCAATGCAGTACACGCCCTCCGCGGCGGTTACTCCCGCAAGCTCTGAGAATTTCTGCACATATTTGTTCGTCCAGCCGTAGTTGCTGATCATTCGCAGGTCGAACATATCCTGCTGATCCATAAAGGTCTGGCCCGTGGCAACCATGTCTGTTTTCGTCATCAGAAGGCCTACGAATAATCCGGCACCCAGCGCAATAATCATGGTAATCGCCAGATACCGCCCTATGGATTTGATAATGGATTGGCGCAGATTTCTGCGCATGGCATTCTTGCTCATGATTACCACTCAATCTCCGATATGTTCTGGGGATGCTCGTTCTTTGTCACCGAAGCAACCGTGCCGTTCTTCACCCGGATGACCCGGTCTGCCATGGCGGTGAGCGCGCCGTTGTGGGTGATGATAATGACGGTCATACCGGTTCTGCGTCCGGTATCCTGCAGCAGCTGCAAAATCGCCTTGCCGGTCTGGTAATCCAGCGCGCCGGTAGGCTCATCGCACAGCAGAAGCTTGGGGTTCTTCGCCAGTGCCCGGGCAATGGCAACCCGCTGCTGCTCGCCGCCGGACAGCTGGCTGGGGAAGTTCTTCTTTCGCTCCTCCAACCCAACTTCCTTTAGAATCTCATCTGCGTCCAGCGGATTTTTGCAGATCTGATTCGCCAGCTCCACATTCTCCAACGCGGTCAGATTGCCGATCAGGTTATAAAACTGGAACACAAACCCCACGTCATGACGGCGGTATTCCGTCAGCTCCTTCTTGCTGAGGGCGGAAATCTCCCGTCCATCCAGCAACACCCGGCCGGTTGTCAGGGTGTCCATACCGCCCAGAATATTCAAAAGCGTCGTCTTGCCCGCGCCGGAGGGGCCGACAATCACCACCAGCTCCCCCTTCTCCACTTCAAAGGAGGTATCGTGAAGGGCATGAATCTCCACCTCTCCCATGTGATAGGTCTTGCCCACATTTTCGAATTCCACAAACGCCATAATCCGCACCTCGATGAATTTTTCTTTGATTATACCACAATTCAGCCAGTTAATTTTAACGATTTGTGAATAAAAACCGCAGTCTCTGGCAAAAAGCCGAAACTGCGGAGGCCATGTTTATTTCTTTCTGAATACCAGCAGTTTGCTGCCGACATAATTGATAATGATAACCAGCACCTGGGTCACCAGTTTCCAGAGATTTCCGTTCCAGTGCAGGCAATCCACCGTCAGCAGCAGAATCCCTGTCTCCAGCACGCCGGAAGCCAGACGGCAGCTGACAAATTTTGTAAACTCCGGAACAACCGTCTTGGCGGACCAGTCGTGGCTGCGGAACACAAAGGGTTTGTTGGTCAAAAAGGCAAACACCACCGCGCCTACCCAGGCGATCATATTGCTGACAGCGGCGGATAGTCCGCAGAGATTATATGCAGGCAAATAAATGAGATAGTTCACTACGGTTGTCAATACACCGAAGAATAGATAAGACAGGACATCCCAGTATTTGAGGATCAGGGAACGAAGCTTTTGAATCATAAGGCGCCTCCAATCAATTTCCGACTGATTATACCACAGAACTTCCAAAATTTGCAACAGAAATTTTACAAAGAGGGTGTTGACAAACCGCGCCATTATCAGTATAATGCTATCGATATTAAAAGGAGGAATAAATTATGAAACTTGCTTTTTTTGATACCAAGTCCTATGACGTTCCCGGCTTTGACCGCTACGCGGTTCCCGCCGGAATTGAGATCAAATACTATGAGCCGAACCTGAACCGGGACACCGTCACCCTTGCCAATGGATTTGATGCGGTGTGCGTGTTCGTCAATGACACCGTGGATGCCGAGGTGGTGGAAAAGCTCTATCATATGGGTGTGAAGGCCATTGCTCTGCGCTGCGCCGGTTTCAACAATGTGGATATCAAGGCCTGTGAAGGAAAGCTGCGGGTTTTCCGGGTGCCCGCCTACTCCCCCCATGCCGTGGCTGAGCACGCAATGGCGCTGCTGCTGACCATCAACCGCCGCACACATAAGGCCTATATCCGTACCCGGGACTTCAATTTCAGCCTTCAGGGTCTGGCAGGCTTTGACCTGTACGGAAAAACGGTAGGCGTTATTGGCACCGGCAAAATCGGACGGGTATTTGCGGATATCTGCAAGGGCTTTGGTATGAATATTCTGGCCTACGACAAATTCCCTGCTGCGGATTCCGGCCTGAATTATGTGGAGCTGCCGGAGCTGTTTGCCAAATCCGACATCATCTCCCTGCATTGCCCGCTGACCGACGAGACGCGGCACATCATCAACGCCGACTCCATCGCGCAGATGAAAAAGGGCGTGACCATCATCAACACCTCCCGGGGTGCGCTGGTCAACACTGAGGACCTGATCAACGGCATCAAGGAAAAGCAGGTGGGCGCAGCGTGTCTCGACGTGTATGAGGAGGAGGGCGACCTGTTCTATGAGGACTACTCCGGCCACATCGTGCAGGACGACAAGCTGGTGCGGCTGATTGCCATGCCCAACGTCATCGTCACTTCCCACCAGGCCTTCCTGACCAACGAGGCGCTGGACAACATTGCCGCCACCACGGTGAACAATCTGACCCGCTTCTTCAGCGGCGACCCCGATACCACCACCGAGGTCTGCTGCCACAAGTAACGCCATACAGCACAAGAGGCCTGCCGGTTATCCGGCAGACCTCTTTTTTCAAAAGCCCAGCTCCTCCCCTACCAGAACAAATTTGATGCGTCCGGCAGGGCGGCAGTTGCGGGTAATCAGGATCTGATTGCAGATGCTCTCCTCGCTCTTACAGTCGGCGCAGGCACCCGTGACCTCGCAGGGAGTCTTGAAGAGGAAGCGCTGCTTGTTCATGGGGGCGGCAACGGTTCTGGCACGGGTCACGGCATCGTCCAGCGTATCGCAGACCTTGTTCATGCCCGCGATCACCAGAATCGTATCCGGGCCGTAAGCAATGGCAGCGACCCGGTTGCCGGTGCCGTCGATGTTGACCATCTGCCCGTCCAGACTCAGCGCGTTGGCGCCGCAGAGGAACACATCTGCCGTCAGGCAGCGTTTCAGAGCCTGGGTTCGCTCTTCCGGGGTGGTGGCGGCATCCCGGTCAATGGCAGCAAAGTTGCCGGACTTGACTGCATCGATCAAGCCGATCTGCTGGGCGGACAGTGCGCCGCCCCAGCCCACGCTGGCTCCCTCGGGAATCAGCTCCAGCGCTTTTGCCAGAGCAGAAGCACTGTCCGGGCAGTAGTAGGCCTCAAAATGACGGCTTTTCAGGTTCTTGACCAGCACCTGCGCCCGTTTTTCGTAATAGGTTTTCATTTGTTCCGTCATAGAAATCCCTCCAAATCAGAATATTTTTCCGGCACACTCGACAATCTTTTCCATCTCCCCGTCGGTATGGGCATTGCACAGGAACATGGCTTCAAACTGGCTGGGTGCCGCGTAGATGCCCTGTTCCAACAGTCCCAGATACCAGCGGCGGAAGGCGTCCAAATCGGAGGAACGGGCCGCGTCGTAGCCTGTCACCGGTTTGTCCGTAAAGAAAACAGTCAGCAGGGAGCCGACGCGATTCACCTGCACGGGAATCCCGGCGAGGGCTTCTCTCAGCCCCTTTTCCAGCATGGCGCCCCTGCGCTCCAGATTTGTGTAAATTTCCGGTGTGGACTTCAGAATCCGCAGTTGGGCAAGACCCGCCGCCATGGCAACCGGGTTTCCGGACAGGGTGCCCGCCTGATAGACAGGGCCGAGAGGGGCCACCTGCTCCATCAGCTTCCGGCTGCCGCCGTAGGCGCCAACGGGCATACCGCCGCCGATAATTTTGCCGTAGGTCACGAGATCGGCACGGACGTCATAGTATTCCTGGGCGCCGCCGGGTGCCAGGCGGAAGCCGGTAATCACCTCGTCAAAGACGAGAAGTGCGCCGCTTTCATCGCACAGCCTTCGCAATCCCTGCAGGAAACCGGGCTGGGGCGGAACAACGCCCATGTTTGCGGCAACCGGCTCCACAATCACTGCCGCCACCTGACCGGGATTGGCTTTCAGCAGGGCTTCCACGCTACTCAGGTCATTGTAATTCGCCGTCAGGGTATCCCCGGCGATTTCCGCCGGAACGCCCGCAGAGTCGGGAGCGCCGCCGGTCAGCGCGCCGGAGCCGGCTTTCACCAACATGGCATCGGTGTGCCCGTGGTAGCAGCCCGCGAACTTGATGATCTTGCTTCTTCCCGTCGCGCCACGGGCAAGCCGCAGGGCGGACATCACCGCTTCAGTGCCGGAATTGACCATGCGCACCATTTGGGTGCCGGTCATTTCGCACACCAGCTGGGCCATTTCAACCTCCACCGCCGTAGGCGCGCCGAAGCTCAGGCCTTTGCGGATGGCCTCGCTGACCGCCCGCTCCACCGCTTCATTACAGTGTCCCAGAATCAGCGGGCCCCAGGAGCCGATGAGATCGATGTATTCCTTTCCGTCCACGTCCCACACGTGGCTGCCAAGGCCCCGGTCCAGAAACCGGGGATAGGTGCCCACGCTGCGGCAGGCCCGCACCGGGGAATTGACGCCGCCGGGCATGACCTTCTGAGCCGCTTCAAATAAGCTTTCCGAACGTGTCATCAGCCCAGCTCCCCCTGCTTCATGGCCTGGGCCAGCTCCTTGGCGTAGTAGGTAATGAGGATGTCCGCGCCCGCCCGGAAAATGGACAGAGCGCTTTCGCACATGACCCGGTGCTCGTCAATCAGTCCGGCCTTGCCCGCCGCTTTTATCATGGCGTACTCGCCGCTGACGGAATACGCCGCCATAGGCAGGTCAAAGGCATCGGAGCACTCACGGATAATGTCGAGGTAGCTCAGCGCGGGCTTGACCATCAGAATATCCGCGCCCTCTTCCACATCCAAAGCACACTCCTTCAGGGCCTCCCGGCGGTTGTGGGGATCCATCTGATATCCCCGCCGGTCGCCGAAAGCCGGGGCGGAACCGGCGGCATCTCGGAAGGGGCCGTAGAATGCAGAAGCGTACTTTGCGGAATAGGACATAATGGGCACATTTTTATAGCCGTTATCATCCAGCACCTGACGTATGGCAGCAATTCGTCCATCCATCATGTCAGAGGGCGCTACCATATCGGCACCCGCCTGTGCGTGAGAAAGGGCGGTTTTTGCCAGCACCCGCAGGGTCTCGTCATTGTCCACCTCATGGTCGTGGAGGATGCCGCAGTGTCCGTGGTCGGTGTACTCGCACATACACACATCGGTGATCACATAGCAGTCGGGGAACTTTGCCTTGATGGCACGGATGCCCTGCTGGACAACGCCGTTGGGGTCCCAGGCGGAGGAACCGCAGGCGTCCTTATGGGCAGGAATGCCAAACAGCAGCACCCGCTTGACACCCGCTGCCATACATTCCTCAATTTCCTCGCAGACCCGGTCGGGAGAATACCGCCACTGACCGTCCAGAGACGGGATTGGCTCCCGGATGTTCTCCCCCTCGATTAAAAACAGGGGGTAAATCAGGCTGTCCGGGGAGACCCGGGTTTCCCGCACCATGCGCCGCAGAGTGTCGCTGCTGCGCAGCCTGCGGGGACGAATGGTTAAATCCATATTAGCACACTCCTTTGATACACGCTATCAGGGATTCCATGGTGGCCTTCCGGGCAACGCGAATGGGAATCCCGTATTTTTCGGCTTCCGCTGCGGTCTGTCTGCCGATGCAGCAGCCAACCATTCCGGAAAAGTCCGTGTCCGGCAGGCTCTGCACAAACCCCCGAACCGTGGATGCGCTGGTGAAGGTGACGATGGCACCGGACGCCACCAGCTCCTTCACGGGTGCGGAATTGGGCGCTTCATACACAGTATCATAGCAGGCAATGTCCGCAAAGGAAATCCCCTTCTGCGTGAACAGCTGGGGCAGAGCGTCGCTGCCCTCGCTGGCACGGCACAGCAGCACCGGTCCTTCCACATCGGACAGGGCCTGCGCAAGGTGGTCGGAGTCGTAGACTTCCGGCACCAGATCGGCAAAGACGCCGTTTTTTTCCACTTCCCCGGCGGTTTTGGGGCCGATAGCGGCGATTTTCAGCCCGGCAAGGGCGCGGGCATCCTTGTGCTGCTGACGCAGCCGGCGGAAGAAAATCTCCGGCCCGGCAGGGCTGGTGAATACCAGCCAGCGGTATTGGGACAGGTTTTCCATGGCATCATCCAATTCAGGATTGCTCTCCCGTTCCGCAGTGCGGATGCAGGGAAACGCCGTCACATTTGCGCCCAGAGCGCTGAGCTTCCCGCAAAGGGAACCGCTTCGCTCTGCCGGGCGGGTGACGATCACCTCACGGCCTTTCAGGGGCAGGCTGTCAAACCAGTCGAAGCTGTCGGACAGACTGCACACCCTGCCCACCACGATGATGGCAGGACTGACGATGTTTGCTTCTTCCGCTGCCCGGGGCAGCTTTTCCAGCGTGGATACCACCTTCCGCTGCCGGGGCAGGGTTCCCCGCTCGATGACGGCGGCGGGCATGTTTCCTTCCATACCGGCATCCAGCAGGCCCTTGCAGATCATTGGCAGCGCTGTGACGCCCATGAGAAACACCAGCGTGCCATTTGTCCGCCGCAGAGCGTCAAAATCGATTTTCAGCTCCGCTCCGGCCTTGGCGTGGCCGGTGATGATATGGACGGAGGAACAGTAGTCCCGGTGGGTCACTGGGATTCCCGCATAGGCAGGCACCGACAGGGCCGAGGTCACACCGGGCACCTCCTGAAAGGGAATCCCATTTTCCTTCAGCAGTTCCAGCTCCTCGCCGCCCCTGCCGAACAGGAAGGGGTCACCGCCCTTCAGGCGCACCACCCGCTTGCCCTCCTGTGCCTTTTCCAGCAGAATCTGATTAATCCGATCCTGCGGAACGGGGTGGTTGCTGACCTGCTTGCCCACATCGATTTTTTCTGCGGTCTCCGGGATCAAGCTTAAAATTTCTGGGCCAACCAGACGGTCATAGACCACGACCTCTGCCTGGCGCAGCGCTTCCAGCCCCTTTCGGGTCAGAAGGCCCGGGTCGCCGGGGCCAGCGCCCACCAAAATCACATTGCCTGCGTTCACTGGCATTCCCCCTCTTTTAACTGGCGGGCAAGGGTTTTGCCCAGTATTTCCGCGTCCGCCGCGCTGCCGCGAATGCTGCCCTTGCGCTGAATACGTTCGTCAGCACTGACGTAAAAGCCTGTCAGCGTCAGCAGCGTTCTTTCCACCACAGCGTGGGCCGCGACCGGAGAACTGCATCCGCCGTTCAGCGCACGCACGAAGGCGCGCTCGGCCCTTGCGCAGCAGGCAGATTCTTTATCCTGCACAAGCCGCAGACAGTCCGTGTTCATCCCCTTTCGGGTCTGTACCGCCAAAATGCCCTGTCCGGCGGCAGGCAGAACTTCCTCCACTGAAAAATAACGGCTGATCCGCTCTTCCAGTCCCAGCCGCTTGAGGCCTGCAGCCGCCAGCACCAGAGCGGAAAACTGCCCCGCTTCCAGTTTGGCAAGGCGGGTCTGGACATTGCCCCGAACCGGTTCGATCGCCATGTCCGGGAACAATTTCTTTAACTGTAATTGTCTGCGCCGGGACGAACAGCCGATGGGCTTTGAGCGGTCAATTTCCGTCGTGCCCTCCGGCAGCACCAGCACATCCCGGGGGTCTTCCCGGCTGGAAAAGGCCGCCAGGGGCAAATCCTCCGGCACCTCCATAGGCATATCTTTCAGAGAATGGACGGTAAAATCCACCCTTTCCTCCCGGAGGGCCTGATCCAATTCCCGCACAAACAGGCCCTTCCCGCCGATTTTGTCCAGCGTTTTGTCAAGTATTTTATCGCCGGTGGTCTTCATGGTCACCAGCTCCAGCTCTGCCGCCGGTTCCGCCTTTGCGATTTTTTCCATCACCATTCGGCTCTGAATGACCGCCAGACGGCTTTCCCGGCTTCCGATACGCAGTTTCATTCCAATTCCTCCAGCGCCCGGCGAATAGCCTTGGCGGCCCGGGCGGTTCTGTGGTGGTCTTTTCCGCCGGACACCACTCCGGCAATCAGGTTCTCCCCGGTACAGACCGCCGGAAAATAGAAGGTGCATTCTGACTCGCAATCCGCAACGGAAACGGGGATACCAAGCTCTCCCGCATCCATGCCGACCTGATGATTCACACTGCGGCTGTCAGTGGCGGCAATCGCCAGACAGGCTCCCTCCAAATCCCCGGAGGTATACGCCCGCTGCTTCCATAGCAGCCCCTCCGGACTGCATTTCAGCTCCGGAGCCACGACTTCGATTTCACAGCCAAACAGGCGCAAGGTTGCTATTCTACGGGCGGCGATGGTTCCGCCGCCCACCAAAACCACCTTTTTCCCGGTCAAATCCACAAACAGCGGGAATCTGGGTGATTTCTGTGCAATTTCCTGCCGCCGCTGCCACTGGGAAAAGCGTTCCAGCTCCTGCGCCGCAATGGCGCGCATGGCTTCCAGCTCTTCCGGGCTTCCGGGGCCTGCTGATCCAAGAGAGTCTGTATCGTACAGTGTTATCCGTTGACCGCACTCTGGATCAATGTCCCGGGGTACTGCCAAATCTACGGCCACCTTCGGTGGATTCTGAACCTGCCGCAATTGCTGGGCAGTCAAGGTATAGTGGGGACTGGTGGTTGCGGAAACCAGTGCATCCATATTTTCCAGCGCCGCTGCCCGGTCTTCGTAGTTGACCGTTTTGCACCCGGCAGGAACCAGCGTTTCCCCATGACGATAGGTTCGCAGAGTCACGCTGACGCTGGCCCCGGCCTCCTGCAAAAGCTGTGCCGCAAGGCGGCCCATCTGCCCGTTTCCGATGACCAGAATCTTCTTCCCTTCCAGCGTACCCAACTCCCGCAGAAGAATGTCCCGGCAGCGGGTTCCCATGGAGGGGCTGCTCCTGCTGACGGACACTTCCGTTCTCGCCCGCTTGCCCGCCGTCACCGCGCCGCGAAACAGAGCGGACAGTGTGGGATCGGCGGTTTTTTCTTTCTGGGCCAGTTCCATGGCTTTGCGCACCTGGGTGATGATCTGGTCTTCCCCCAGAATCTGAGAGTGCAAGCCGCAGGTCACCTCCATCAGGTGCCGGGCGGCATCCACACCACAGCGGGTGGTGAAATAGTCCTCCATCTCCCCTTCCGGCACGCCTGCACCACGGCACAGGAGTCGCCACGGCGTTTCCGCGCTGCCGCTGATATACAGCTCCGTCCGGTTGCAGGTGGAGAGCAGCACGCACCCTTCCACGCCGGGCCGGTTATGAAGCCAGTGCAGGAGTTCTTCCGCCTTAGATGTGGAAAAAGCCAGTCGCTGACGCTGATTCAGGGGGGTCCTTTGATAATCCAGGCCTGACATCATGAGCGTCATTTCCCGCCCTCCTTCACAATGACCAGCGAAAAATAACCGGAGGGTTCTTCCAAATCCGCAAAGTGGGGGTAAACGCGCTCATTTTCCATGCTGCAATTTTCAACCATAGACGCGCCCTCCAGAAGCCCCCGGTCTGCCAGAGCCTGCTGCAATTCCAGAATGGAACGGCCCGCCTTCATGAAGACCTTATTGCCGGGAACGTCCATCAGTTCCTCCTGATCGTGGGACGCCGGAATAATCAGCAGCGGCTCCGCGCCGAGACAGAGGGACTGGTTCAGCCGTGCCGCTGCCGCGCAGAAGGAAGGGATGCCCGGCACTACCTCCACCGCGTAGCCCCGGCGCAGCACCTTCTGGTGAATATACATATACGTCGAGTAGATGGCAGGATCGCCCAGCGTCAGGAAGGCCACCTGCTTTCCCTGATCCAGCAGGCCGCAGATGGTGTCCGCCGCCTGCTCATGAGCCGCATCCATGGCGGTCTTATCCCGCACCATGGGGGTTTTTACGAACTGAATCTGCTTGTCCTTCAGATAGTCCTTCGCAATATTCAGGGCCACCTTGTCCCCGCTGCTGGCGTCCGGCACGATGACTACGTCCGCTTCCCGCAGAACCCGGACAGCCTTCACCGTCAGCAGCTCCGGGTCACCGGGGCCAACGCCCACACCCCAGAGCTTTCCGCCTGTCGCCAGTGCCTCCACAGCCCGGCGGCAATGCGCAACAAACAGCGCCCGAACCGCAGGGCACTCGCCCAGTCCCTGCAGGATGCAGCGCACGGGATACCCAGCCTTTTTCAACTGCTCCGCCCAGGAATCCTCATCCCCGGACATATCGTTTCTGGCATGATCTCCCGCCACCAGCATAAAGGGGGCCAGCATTAGGCGGCGGATCTCCGGACGTTTGGCAAGCTGCCGTTCCACACTTTCCAGCGTGGGATAGCCCTCCACCGTGGCAAGATACACCCGGTCACAGGAGCTTTGCAGCATATGCTCCATCTGCGCGTAGGCGGAATTGGCAAAGTGGGTGGTTCCGTGACCCATGAGTACCAGCGCCTCATCCTCTCCCAGCGGCGGCAGCCAGTTCAGCAGGGCCTGCGCCACGGCGGCGTAGTCTTCCTCCCCGTGAAGCAAAGGCATCCCCACGGAAACCTTCATCCGCAGACGGTACGGTTCCAGCTGGGACAGCATTTTCTCGTATTCCTCGCCGTGCATGACGTGGGTGGACTGGACGGCAATGTGAGTGAAGCCTTCCTCCTCCAGCCGCTGCATGGCCTGAGTAACATTTTCAATCTCCACCCCGTCCCGCTCTTTTAGTTTCCGAATGATCATTCCGCTGGTAAAGGCACGGCGAACCTCCCAGTCCGGGAAGGCTTCCGCCAGCGCCTGCTCCGTAGCGGCAATGGTCTTGCGCAGGGTATCGGGGTAAGACGTTCCAAAGGACACTGCCAAAATTGCTTTTTTCATTGCATTCTCTCCTATGCGCGCATCCGCGTTTTTTTGCGGCTGTCCAAAAAAGGACAGCCCAACGGCTGCCCGGCGAAAGGACGGTTCGTCCCATTCCCGGAGACTGATCACCGCAGCCCGGAAAAAGTAGATTCTGGCAGGTCTCCTGACTTCAGATCACGGCTCGCACGCCTTCTCAGGATCGCTCCCAATGGCTTTTGTGCGCTGCTCCCTGTTACAGTGACGGGTTCGTTCCGGACTTGCACCGGATTCCCTTTTCTCCTTGCGGATACCAGAATCTTTCCTGTTTTACGCGTATAGTTTATCCTTTTTTTCCTCGTATGTCAATGCCTATTCCGGCGGGCAAAATATGGGATACACGCATAGACTGGGCTGGAGGTATCAGTCTATGAAAAAGCCACTGTTTACAGGCGTATGCACCGCCCTGGTCACACCGTTTCTGGGCGGAAATGTCAACTATCCCATGATGGATCTGCTGCTGCGGCGGCAGGTGGATGCAGGAATCGAAGCCGTGGTGCTGTGCGGCACCACCGGGGAATCCCCCACCCTGTCCGACCTGGAAAAGCTGGAAATGTTCCGCAGAGGGAAACGTTATGTGGGAGATTCCTGCAAAATCATCGCGGGAACCGGCTCCAATGATACATCCCACGCCATTGCCCTGAGCAAAGCCGCAGAAGAAACTGGGGTCGACGCGCTTCTTGTGGTCAGCCCCTACTATAATAAGGCGACCCCCGACGGGCTGCTGACCCACTATTCCGCCATCGCCGGTGCGGTACATATTCCGGTGATCGTATACAACGTTCCCTCCCGCACGGGGGTGGATATCCCCGTCAGCGTCTACCAGAACCTGTCCCGTGTTCCGAATATTGCGGGGGTAAAGGAGGCCAGTGGGGATATCACGAAAACTGCGAAAATCCGTGCCCTGTGCCCGGAGGAGTTCGCCGTGTGGAGCGGCAACGATGACCTTGCCGCCGCCGTCATGGCGCTGGGCGGCAGCGGCGTGATTTCCGTGCTGTCCAACGTATTGCCGGAGCAGACCCAGTCTATGGCTCGGGCAGCATTGGACGGGGACTTTGACACGGCGGCGGATTTACAGATTCGGCTGCTGCCGCTGATCGAGGCTCTGTTCAGCGAAGTCAACCCCATTCCAGTGAAGGCAGCCATGAAGCTTATTGGCTACGACTGCGGCGAATGCCGTCTGCCCCTGACCCCCATTGCTCAGGAAAACCTGAAAAAGCTGAAAAGCATCCTGCTTCCCAGCTAAAAGAACGCGCTCTCCCGATTGGGAGAGCGCAATTGTTATGATTAAGCCAAAACCGCCTTGTGGAAGACCTTTTTCCCCTTGCGAATTTTCACGCCTTCTTTCAGCATTTCTTCCGTCACAGAGAACTGGGCCGAGGGAACCTTCTCGTCGTTGACCAGCACGCCGCCCTGCTCTACCAGTTGGCGCGCCTGCTTGTTGGAGGGAGCCAGACCGCAGGCAACCATCAGATTCAGAATGCCGATTCTGCCGTCGGTGAGCTTGTCGGCGGTAATCTCGGTGGTGGGCATATTGGCGTCGTCACCGCCGCCCACGAACAAAGCCTTGGATGCGGCCTTTGCCTTGTCCGCCTCTTCCTCGCCGTGCACCAGCTTGGTCAGCTCGTAGGCGAGGATTTCCTTGGCCTCGTTCAACTTGGCGTCCTTCCAGTCGGACATGGCGTCGATTTCCTCCAGGGGCAGGAAGGTCAGCATCCGCAGGCACTTAAGCACGTCCGCGTCATCCACATTCCGCCAGTACTGGAAGAATTCAAAGGGAGAGGTCTTGTTGGGGTCCAGCCAGACAGCGCCCTTGGCGGTCTTGCCCATCTTCTTGCCCTCGGAATTGAGAAGCAGGGTGATGGTCATGGCGTGGGCATCCTTGCCCAGCTTGCGGCGGATCAGCTCGGTGCCGCCCAGCATATTGCTCCACTGGTCGTTGCCGCCGAACTGCATGTTGCAGCCGTAGGTCTGGAACAGGTGGTAGAAATCGTAGGACTGCATAATCATGTAGTTGAATTCCAGGAAGGAAAGGCCCTTTTCCATGCGCTGCTTGTAGCACTCGGCCCGGAGCATATTGTTCACGGAGAAGCAGGCGCCTACCTCCCGCAGAACGTCCACATAGTTAAGGTCCAGCAGCCAGTCGGCGTTGTTGACCATCATGGCCTTGCCCTCGCCGAACTCAATAAAGCGCTCCATCTGCTTTTTAAAGCAGTCGCAGTTGTGCTGGATGGTCTCCCGGGTCATCATGGAGCGCATATCCGTACGGCCGGAGGGGTCGCCGATCATGGCAGTGCCGCCACCGATCAGGGCGATGGGGCGGTTACCCGCCATTTGCAGCCGCTTCATCAGGCACAGGGCCATGAAGTGGCCCACATGGAGGGAATCGGCAGTGGGGTCAAAGCCAATGTAGAAGGTGGCCTTGCCGTTGTCGATCAGGTCGCGGATCTCTTCTTCGTTGGTCACCTGGGCAATCAGGCCCCGGGCAACCAGTTCATCATACAGTTTCATATTCGTTTCCTTTCTTCTTATTGCGCTGCGTCCCGGCAGATGTAGGTAATGATCGCCGCACGCAGAAGATTGACGTTGGTTCGTTCCAGAATGGTATCCTTACTTGTGTGGATTCTGCCCAGATACAGGGTCTTTCCCCGCTTTTTCAGCGCGCAGATGCCGACGCCCCAGGGAAAATTCGCCTGATCGGAGGGATAGAAGGAAAAGCCCTTCTCCCGGAGCAGAATGCTCTTTTTCCCGAAATATCCGCAGGCTTTGTACAGGGAGGTCAGGCGCTTTCTGTCCCTTTTCAGCTTCTTCGTGGGAAACAGCAGCAGATTGTCTCCATCGCCCACACAGTCCAGATTCAGCACCATTTGCCGATCGGTCCGGGCTTTATGGGCTTTTCGGTAGGAAGCCGAACCAATCAGGCCCGCTTCCTCCAGATCAAACAGCGCAAAGCAGACACGCTTTCGCTGGTTTTCCGGCATGCTTTTGGCGATTTCCAGCAGGGTAATTACGCCGGAGGTATTGTCGTTGGCGTTGCTGGGGTTCGCCGGGCCAATCAGCATCAGGGCAAGGAGAATCCAGACCAGAAGATACCCGGCCAACACGCCGGCGAAAACGCTGCCGGTGAGCAAACCCACCGCAAGGCCGCCAAGAATACACACGCCCAGAATCAGCAGCATCAGCGCAAGCTGCCAGAGCAGAAACAGCCAAAAATTGCAGGGTGTAAGGAAATTGGGAATGGGCAGCCGGGCGCAGGTGTCGTAGTGGGCCGTCACCAGATAGTCTGCCTGCTCGGGGTTTCCGAGTATCAGGTTCTGACTGCCAAAGCTTCCCTTCTCCACCCGGCTTTCATATCCAATGGAAGCGGCATATGCCTGCACCGCGTCCCGAAAGGCCTGCTTCTGCCGCTTCGTCTTCCGCAGGGGAAAGGCGGTCAGAACATCCATGGGCTTTTCAAGCATGGCCTTCCTCCCCTGCCAGCAGCTCGGCCTGCTTCTTTTTGCTGAAGGAATGCAGAATCAGACCATATGCTTCGTCCAACATATCCCGCAGAACTGTGTCCGGCACCTCGCCGTCCGCCCGGATGGAATTCCAGTGGACCTTATTCATATAGTACCCCGGCAGAACATCGGGATACTGCCGGCGGTAGAAATCTCCGTCCGCCGGTTCCAGCTTCAGGGTGATATAGTAGGGCTTTCCCGCTTCATCCAGGCAGACGGCGGCAAACAGCTTGCCCCCAATCTGATAGCGGTACCAGCCCCACTCTTCCTTGAAATCCTTCTGTACCGCCGGCTTTTGAAGCAAATATTCGTCAATCCACGGATATTTCATCGCATTCTCTCCTTTTCCATGCAAAAACGCCCTCTATCCCAATGGGATAGAGGGCGCAGTGATGCGCGGTACCACCTCTGATTCGGCATTTTCTCGCAAAAATGCCCTCACGGCGTCAAATAACGCCATTCGCGGTATCGGGCGAACCCGTCTTTCCCTACTGTGCCCTTCAGGAAAGCCACTCAGGGAGGTATTTGGGCGCGTTTTCCCGCCGCCTCGCACCAGCCGGCAGCTCTCTGGGGGAAAGGTAAGCGCTTACTTCATCCCTTCACTGTGTTTACCCGGCTATCCTAGCAAAGATAGCCGATTTTGTCAAGTTTTTTGTGGTTTTTATCGGAGCATTTCCTCCGCGCTCTTCAGCGTCGTCTCCGTAATATTCGTGCCGCCGATGATACGGGCCAGCTCCCGTTTCCGGCCCTCCCTGTCCAGGGGTGTGACAGAAGTAAATGTACGTCCTTCCCGCTCAGACTTGGTAATCAGCAGATGCGTGTCTGCAAGGGCCGCCAACTGGGGCAGGTGGGTCACGCAGAGTACCTGCTTGTGAGCGGCGACGCTTCTCAGCTTCTCCGCCACCTTCTGGGCCGCCCTGCCGGACACGCCGGTATCCACCTCGTCAAAAATCAGGGTGCCAATCTGGTCCTTTTCCGCCAGTACATTTTTCATTGCCAGCATAATGCGGGCCAGCTCACCGCCGGAAGCGACCTTGCTCAGAGGCTTCAATGCTTCGCCGGCATTGGCGGACATATAGAAGGCCACAGCGTCCGCGCCGTTGGCAGTCAGTTCCGTTTCCGTAAATTCACAGGAGAACTGCACCCGGGGCATATCCAGCTGGGCAAGCTCCGTCAGAATCCGTGCCGACATGGTTTTTGCCGTTTCCTGTCGGTTTTCCCGCAAAGCCTTTGCCGCATCCCAGGCCGCCTTTTCCGCCTTTTTCAGGTTCTTTTTCAGGCGCTCCAGATGGTCGTCCGCAAATTCGATTTCATCCAGTTCCGCCTTTGCCTTTTCTAGATAGGCAAGAATGTCCTCACAGGTCGTTCCGTATTTCCGGCGCAGCTTATGAATCACGTCCAGTCGGGACTCAATCTGCTCCAGCTCGTCGGCGGAATAGCTCAGGCTGTCCCGGGCGTCCCGGACCTCCTCCGCCGCGTCCTGCACCTGATACATAAGGTCGGATACCCGATCATGAAGCTCCGAAAAGGTGTCGCTGAACTTCGCCAGCCTTGCAAGGGCGTATTCCGCCTGAGCCAGCAGCCCTGCCGCGCCGTCGGATTCATCGCCGCCGTAGAGACATTCCACAGCGGTTTCCATACCGTTACTCAGCTTCTCCGCGTTCTGGAGCACCTTGCGGCGTTCTTCCAGAACCTCGTCCTCTCCGGCCTCCAGTTCCGCCTTCTCAATTTCGGCAATCTGATATTTCAGCGTCTCCATGCGGCGGAGCTTTTCGCCTTCGTCCATGGTGAGCGCGTTGATTTCCCGGCGAAGCTTGGCAACCGCCTCGTATTTTTCGCTGTAACCCTGACGCAGGGCGGCATTATCCGCAAAGCTGTCCAGAAAGGTCAGATGGTTTTCCTCGTCAAACAGGGCGGCGGAATCGTGCTGGCCGTGGATGTTGATGAGCTGAATGCCCAGCTTGCGCAGAATGGTCACATTGACTAGACTGCCGTTGACCCGGCAGATGTTCTTGCCATCCAGATGAATCTCCCGGGAAATCACGGTTTCCGGGTCGTACTCCACACCGTTCTCGGCAAACCACGCAAGCTCCGGCACGTCCGTAAACACCGCCCGGACGGAGGCCCGCTCGGTGCCGGTACGAATCATGTCCCGGTAGGCCCGTTCGCCCAAAATAGCGGAGATGGCGTCGATCACAATGGATTTGCCGGCGCCGGTTTCGCCGGTCAGCACGTTAAAGCCCCGGTCAAAAGATATGTCCGCGCTCTCAATGACCGCGATATTTTCGATATGCAGCAAACTCAGCACGGCGATTCTCCTCTTTTTTCAGCTCAGCAGATTCTTGATTTCCCCGCAGAAGGCCGCGGCGGCATTGGTATCGCGCATGACGATAAACACGGTGTCATCGCCGGCGATGCTGCCCAGCACCACGCTGCGGCTCATGGTGTCCAGCGCCGAAGCGGCGGCATTGGCAAGGCCGGGCAGGGTGTGAATGACAATGATGTTCTGGGCGTAGTCAAAGCTGGTGACACACTCCCGGAAAATGGTATTGAGCCGTCCCGTGAAGGTGCCGGGCACCTCTCTTGCCGCGGCGGTATAGTGATAGGTGCCGAAGCTGGTCAGCTCCTTGATAATGCGCAGTTCCTTAATGTCCCGGGAAATGGTTGCCTGGGTGCTGTTAAAGCCGGCTTCCCGCAATGCGTCCAGCAGCTGCTCCTGGGTCTCCACATTGGTGGTGGAGATGATCTCCATGATCTTTGCCTGTCGTTTCGATTTCAATGCCCTTCCCCCTCTACTACCTGTTGAATTTTGCGCTTACCACATCGTAAAAACTGCGGTCCTTCAGCCGGACCAGCCGAGTTTCCAGATGGGATTTCTTGATGGTCGCCACATCGCCCATATTCATCCGAATCGCCCTGCCGCCGTCCACGGACAGGTAGGCATTGCGCCGGGCGTTCAGAATCTGTTCCACGCTGACAATGCGCTTATCCGACGCCACGATACAGCGGCTTCCGATCTCATGGGCGCAGATCGGCGTAATGATGATATTTTTCGCCTCCGGCTCCACAATGGGGCCGCCGGCGGAATAGCTGTAGGCCGTGGAACCGGTGGGCGTGGAAATAATTACGCCGTCGCCGCCGAACTCCATGGCTTTCACGCCGTCGCATTTGACGCACAGGTGTACAATGCGGGCAACCGCGCCCTTCGTGACCACCACGTCATTCAGACAGATGTCGTGGAACAGAATGTCCCGGTCCCGCTGAACGGTCACGTCCAGCATCATGCGGCTGTCAAGGGAATACTCCCCCCGGGCCACCTGCGTCAGCTTATCCAATTCCGTGCTCTCCAGCTCCGCCATAAAGCCCATGGTTCCGATATTGACCCCCAGAATGGGGATGCCCTTCCGGGTCGCCGCCTTCGCCATGTGCAGAATGGTGCCGTCGCCGCCGAAGCAGATCACCATTTCCGCGTTGGGCAGCTCCCGGTCCAGCCGGGAAAAGCGCAGATCCTTGGGCAGCTCGTAGGAGCGGTCCACCTCAAAGGGCAGGCACAGGCGGGTGCTGATGCCCGCGTCCTTCAAAATGCGCATGGCTTCCCGCACCGTCTGGAAATTCTTGTCCCGGTAGGGATTGGGAGTAAGGATCACATTTTTCACCGGTTACTCCCCCTTATCCAGCGCAGCATGGGCCTGTTCCACCACGTCCGCGGTGTCCGGGCAGATGCCCTCTGCCGCATCCAGGCTCAGGTGCGCCAAAAATTCAATGTTGCCCTCCGGCCCCTTGACGGGGGAGAAGGTCAGGCCGAGGATTTGAAATTGCAGCTCCCTGGCGAGCGCCACGAAATTGTCCAGCACGTCCTTATGGGTGCTTTTTTCCCGGACGACGCCTTTTTTCCCCACTTTTTCCTTGCCCGCCTCAAACTGGGGCTTAATCAGGCACAAAACCTGACCCGTTGGCTTCAAAAGGGCCTTGATGGCAGGCAGCACGATTTTCAGGGAAATAAAGCTGACATCAATGACGGACAAGTCCAGCGGCTCCCCCAGCTGCTCCGGGGTGACGTAACGGATATTCGTCCGCTCCATGACCACCACCCGGGGGTCACTGCGGATCTTCCAGTCCAGCTGGCCGTAGCCCACGTCAATGGCAAAGACTTTTTTCGCGCCCTGCTGAAGAAGGCAATCCGTAAAGCCGCCGGTGGACGCGCCGGAATCGCTGCACACATAGCCCACTGGCTTCACGCCGAAATCCCGCAGTGCCTTTTCCAGTTTCAGGCCGCCCCGGCTGACGTAGGGACAGACCGCCCCCCGAACCTCCAGCTCCACAGTTTCCTCATAAGCCACACCGGGCTTGTCCGCCTTCTGTCCGTTCACATAGACCAGACCGCTCATGATGATGGCCTGCGCCTTGGAACGGGTGTCCGCGTAGCCCTGCTCGGTGAGCAGAACATCCAGTCTCTTTTTTACCTTCACCGGGCAAGCACCTCCCTGACATGCGCGGCAATGGATGCGGCATCCAGCCCGTAGCGCTCATACAGTTCCTTCAAAGAACCGTGGGGCACAAAATCCCGTCCCAGATCGATGCCGTCTGCCCGGCAGTTCGGGCACAGCTTCGCCAAATCCCAGGCCAGAGCCTCACGAATGCCGGAGCCAGCCGCCGTTTCTTCCACCACAACCGCATGGCTGATCGACTGTAAGTAGGCAGCAACCTGCATCGATGGCAGGGGGCAGACACTCAAAAGCCGCAAAACCGTGGCTTCAATCCCCTGTTTTGCCAGTTCTTCCGCCGCGTCCAGAACTGTTTGCAGCGTAGAACCATAGGTAATCAGCGCCACATCGCCGCCGGTGCGGTGGCATTTTACCATCGGGCCTTCCAGTCCCTTCCAATCACAGGCGGTATAGCTGCCCTCAGAGCCTCTGGGGTAGCGGACGGCGATGGGGCCATCATAATCCTCCACCGCCCAGCGAAGCATCTGCCGCTGCTCAGACAGACTCGCCGGATTCAAAATCCGCATTCCCGGAATCAGGCGCAGGAAGCCCACATCAAATACGCCGTGATGCGTGGGGCCGTCGTCGCCCACCAGACCGGCCCGGTCAATGGCCAGCACAACGTGCAGATGCAGCAGCCCGATGTCCTGCAGGATCTGGTCAAACCCCCGCTGGAGGAAGGTGGAATAAATCGCCACCACCGGCACCATTCCCTGCTTGGCAAGTCCGCCAGCCATGGACACAGCGTGTTCCTCCGCGATGCCTACGTCGAAGGTGCGATTCGGGAACCGGTTCTGGAATTCCAGCAGGCCGGTGCCGCCGGGCATCGCCGCGGTAATGGCGCAGACCTTTTCGTTGTTCTCCGCCAGCAAAATCATGGTTTCTCCAAAGGAATCGGAGTAAGTCGTAACCTTGGCCCCCAGCTTTTTGCCGGTCACGGGGTCAAATTTGCCGATACCGTGGAATTTGGCGGGGTCCGCCTCCGCGAAGGGATAGCCCTTGCCCTTTTTCGTCACCACATGAACCACTACCGGCTCCCGCAGTTCCTTTGCCGCCGTAAGCAGAGAAATGAGATTGGGCAGGTCGTGCCCGTCCGCTGGCCCCAGATAGGTAAAGCCCATGTTTTCAAAAATCGTAGCGGGCAGCAGCAGCCGCTTCAGCTTATTTTTGATATGGCTGCTGAAAGCGTAGATTCTGTCGCCGCCGGGAAGGGCCTTCACCACCTTGCGGTAGGTCCGCTTGGCGTCCAGATAATTGTCGCTGGAGCGCAGCCGGGACAGGTGGCTGGACAGGCCGCCCACGTTTTTGCCGATGGACATTTTGTTGTCGTTGAGAATGATAACCATGGGCTCGCCGCTGACGGCGGCGTCGTTCAGGCCCTCGTAGGCCATACCGCCGGTAAGGGCGCCGTCGCCGATTACAGCGACCACATCATAATTCTCATGCATCAAAGTTCTAGCTCTGGCCATGCCCAACGCAATGGAGACAGAGCTGGAGGCGTGACCGGCAACAAAAGCGTCCGTTGCGCTTTCCTCCGGCTTTGGAAAACCGGAAATGCCGCCGTACTGCCGCAGATGCGCAAAACCCGCCCTGCGGCCGGTCAGCAGCTTATGCACATAAGACTGGTGACCGACATCAAATACCAAGCGGTCAGTATTCGTATCAAATACGGTTTCAATGGCAACGCTCAGCTCTACCACGCCTAAGTTTCCCGCCAGATGTCCGCCGGTTTTGGCAACACTGGAAATCAGGAACTGACGGATCTCGTCGCAAAGCTGACTGCGTTCGCCGTCATCCAGATTCACAAGCTCCTCATGACCGTTTATTCTCTGTAAAATGTCCACATCTGACACAACCTAACGTATTGATTTCTTTTTCTTGAACCGGTTCAGCGTATGCAGAACCCGGCCCACCAAATGCACAATCTGGGTGCAGGAATTGACCGCGACGGTCTTGCCGATGGCCTTGCCGCCCACCGTCAGGCCAGCCACCAGCGCGGACATTGCCAAACTCACCACCCGGGGCCAGCCAAGGTCCACATGGGTCAGAATCAGGGCCGCAATGGTTGCCGAGGCGCTGCCGGAAACAACGCCGCAGATATCGCCCACCACATCGTTGCAGATGGAGCTGACCCGCTCCGCGTTGCGCAGCAGCCGAATGGCCTCCTGAGCGCCGGGCACCTTCCGGGCCGCCATGGAGTGAAAGGGCTTTTCGCTGGCGGTTGCCACCGCCATGCCGATAATGTCGAAGATGATTCCTAAAAAAACGATGCCCAGCAGGATCGCGAACGCTGCCAAAAGTCCGCTGCGCGCCATGACCTCATCGGAGATCAGGCTAATCATGCCGGAAACAACTAAGGTGACGAAGAATACGGTGACGACCCAGCGGATCGTCCGGGAACGCTCCTTTTTGGAAGCGTCCGAATGGGTTTTTGCCACGAACAATTCTCCTTTTGAGAATAATAAAAGGTGACGGCAGCAGGCAGGATAAATCTTACGGCTTAGGTCGGGTTGTTTTTCACCGGTGGGAACCTGCCGTTGCCGCACAGGCCGTTTCCATTTGATCCCTCCGCCCAAGTGTCGCCATGATAATGGGTACCCGATTGCCACTGAGTCCGTACTGCAATCCCCTGCCTGCCCTTTTCAGACAGCCTAGGTGTTTTCCACAGCGGAATGTTCCGCAATCTTAGCCTCTTTTGCAAGCATGGTTTCCGGGAGCGATAGTCGAGCCGCCGTGGCCACAGCGGCATCCGGCCTGGTCTCCCTTCCCCGCATGTTCACTTCAAGGCAGGCTACGCTGCACGCAGCACACGATTCTGTGCACCGCCTTGCAGGTTCATACCTGATTCGTACGCGATCGGACCCCTCCCGGGGCTCTACCCGTCGTCGCACAAGGTTCAAGTCTCCACGGAAACCGGGTCGTATGCTCCATGCCATTGGAGCGCGCCCTGGATCCTTAACCCCCAGCATCCACCCAAAACTGGGCGTAATAAGCAGACACCAGGGACTTCATCGATGTGCCCTTCAAAGGATTTTTAGGCCCTTCCTGGAAAGCGGTCACTCCGACTAGGATACTGCACCGTCAAATTTCATTTTAGCATACTATTTCCGAATATACAAGTATTTATTTACTATTTGTATATTCTTACAGCAAATCCAGATGGTTTACAAACCAGTCCTCTACAATGTCCCGGTGGGTTACGGCAATTTCGATGTTCGGGATTTCCTCCCGGGAGAAAAAGCGCAGCTCCTTGGACTCGCTGCTGATGCGCATTTGCGGCACTTCCGGCAGGTCAAGGCCGTAGACCACAATCACCATTCGCCAAATGCTGCCGTCCCGGAAGGCGGCGATGCGGCCCGGGTTGTCGTACACAGCCAGCTTGTGAAACCGCTCTTTGGGAATCCGCAGGCCCAGCTCTTCGTAGGTTTCCCGGACAATGGCTTCCAGACCGGTTTCCGTTTTTTTACAGCCGCCGCCGATGAGTCCCCAGATGTCGGAGTCCCGGCGCTTTTCCAGCAGCAGCTTTCCCTGACAGGTAATGATGGCGTTGGCGCCCAGGTGGGCAGGCATGGTGGTTTTCGGCGCGTCCTTGGGGTCGCAGTTATAAAATGTTACAATTGCCATATGGATTCCTCCCATTGCGTGAAATAATGCGAAATGCAGATGGTATATCCCTCAGAAACAGAGAATCGTATATTTCAATTTGTCCGCAAAGCGGACACCACAATTTTTCATTTTGCATTCTGCATTGTATTATACTACACCAGATTTTCGCACTTTTCCATCCTAAAATTCCTTCGGTACGGGTTTTGTGACACCAGTTCTGCGCTCCTTGCTCAGGCCGCCGGCCATATGGGGTTCGGTTCCACCCGCAAACTTCGCCCGGCGGATGATGTCCTCGCCGTATTTATCCCGGAGGGCATCCACGGTTTCGTCTAGCCGGAGTTTTCGCTCAAACTGCACCGGGCTGAGGCCGGAGAAAAAGTCGAATTGCTGGTATGGCTCCCCGGACAGGCGGGTGATCTGCACGCCCAGCTGCCGCATTGGGGTGATGCCGTCCCACGCTTCATCGAACAATCGGCAGGCGGCTTCAAAAATCTCGGAAGTGATATTTGTGGCCCCGTGGAGCACGCACTGGTGGGAAAAATGGCGGAATTCGTTGGTGCGCAGATGGATGCTGACACAGCTGCCGCACTTTCCATCCTTACGCAGGCGTGTCGCCACTGTTTCGCACAGACTCAGCAGCACCTGATACGCTTCTTCCCGGGTCACCACATCGTGAGAAGTGGTAGTGGCGTTGCCGTAGCCCTTGTTTTCTGCCGGTTCCGGTGTCACCGCGTCGGCGTTGCGGCCGTTGGCAAAGTGCCACAATAGCTCCCCCTGCTTGCCCAGCCGCTTTTTCAGAACCCGCACATCTGCCGCCGCCAGCGCACCGATGGTGTAGATTCCCAGCCTTTGCAGCTTCCGCTCCGTTGCCGCGCCTACGAGAAACAGATCCCGCACGGGAAGTGGGAAGAATTTTTCCCCCATTTCCTCCGGGAACAGGGTGTGCACCTTATTGGGCTTTTCAAAGTCCCCCGCCATTTTTGCCAGCAGCTTATTGGAGGAAATGCCAATATTCACGGTAAAGCCCAGTTCTTCGTTAATTCTGCGCCGCATCAGCTCTGCCGCCAGTCTCGGCGGCCCCCAGAGCCGCTGGGTGCCCGTCATGTCCACCCAGGCTTCGTCAATGGAATACTGCTCCACCGCCGGGCTGAACTGCCGGAGCATATCCACAAAATGCCGGGAAGCCTGCACATATAAATCATAGTCCGGCGGAATCACCACCAGCTCCGGGCACTTTTCCAGCGCCTGAAACAGAGGCTCTCCCGTCTGGATGCCGTATTTTTTCGCCGGAATGGATTTGGCCAGAATAATGCTGTGCCGGGAGGCCTTGTCCCCCGCCACCACGGAAGGCACCTCCCGCAGGTCGGTCTCCTCCCCCAGCACCTTCACCCGGTAGGCCGCGCTCCAGCTTAAAAACGCCGAGTTGGCGTCCACATGAAAAATTACCCGCTCCGCCATGTCAGCACACCTTCCGCTGTAGGCTCCAGGTATGGGTGCGGATGGTATACTTCAGTTCAAACAGCCACCGCTTCTGACGAACCGTAGCCCGGCACAGATAGACTGTGGCCTCAATACCCACATACTGCACCTGACGAACATTCACAATTTCCTCGATATCCACCCGCATGAGCTGGTGTTCTTCGTCCTCCATCCGCAGCCGCAGGGGGCGGATTTCTCCCGACGCACTGCACATGGCAATCACATCCACGGGACATACCTTCTGCTCCATACCTTCACCACCTTTTCTTCTATTATAATACATTCGTTCGAATATAGCAAGTGGAAATTTTTCGGTTGCGGATTGATTTCAGGTCTGATATAATGCAGGAAAGAAACAAAGAAACTGGTGAATTCTGATGCTGAAATACCCCTGTCTGGTACTCGACCACGACGATACCGTGGTGCAGAGCGAAAAAACCATCGGCTACCCCTTCTTCTGCTACATCCTCGATCAGTTCCGGCCCGGCCAGACCGTCACACTGGAGCAGTTTGCTCAGGACTGCTACGAGCTGGGCTTTGCGGAAATGTGCCGCAAACGCTGGCAGTTCACCCCAAAAGAACTTGAGGACGAATACCACGGCTGGATGGACTATGTCATGACCCACATCCCCGCCCCCTTTCCCGGCATCGGCAGCGTCATCCGGCGGCAGAAGGCCGAGGACGGCATAGTCTGTGTGGTGTCTCATTCCAGCGTGGTCAACATCACCCGGGACTATGAAACCCATTTCGGGGTGCAGCCCGACGTGATCTACGGCTGGGACTATCCCGAGGAACTGCGCAAGCCCAACCCCTTTCCTCTGCTGGATATTATGGAAAAGTACCATTTTTCGCCGGAGGATATACTCGTCGTGGACGACATGAAGCTGGCGTGGAACATGGCCCATCCGTTGGGGGTGAAGGTGGCCTTTGCGGGTTGGGGGCGGAAAGAGTTCCCGGCGCTGGCGGAGGAAATGCAGTCCCTGTGCGACTTTGCGTTCGATTCCCTGGAAGCACTGGAACGGTTTCTGTTTGAGGAGGAATGACCATGAGAATTGACCACATCGCCCTGTATGTCAACGACCTGGAAGGGGCAAAGTCCTTCTTTGAGACTTATTTTCAGGCGGTTGCCAATGATGGATACCACAATCAGAACACGGATTTTCGTTCCTATTTTCTATCCTTTTCCGACGGTTCCCGGCTGGAAATTATGACAAAGCCTGATCTGACGGATTCCGGTAATCTGCTTGATCGGTTTGGATATGCGCATATTGCCGTGTCCGTTGGAAGCCGGGAGACTGTGGACGCACTGACCGCACGGCTCAAGGATGGCGGCTACCCAACCCTGTCCGGCCCCCGCGTCACCGGAGACGGCTATTACGAAAGCTGCATTCTGGGATTCGAGGGAAATCTCATCGAAATTACCGTATAATCCCCTTGACAATCATGATATAATGTGTTTTAGAATCAGGTCAGGAGGTGAGCTGTCTGGAAAAGGCCGGAATCAAGGTCATGGCCCGCAATCGGGAGGCCTATCACGAATACTTCGTGGAGGAGGAATTTGAGGCGGGCATCGAACTGGTAGGCACAGAGGTCAAGTCCATCCGCGCCGGTACCCTGAACCTGAAGGACGCCTGGTGCGGCATCAAGGACGGACAGCTCCTGCTGAACCAGATGCACATTTCCCCCTACGACCACGGAAACCGCTTCAACGTTGACCCCCGCCGCCCCCGCCGCCTGCTGATGCACAAGCGGGAGATTATGCGGCTCTACGGCAAGGTCAAGCAGGACGGCTACTCCCTGATTCCCCTGTCCGTGTACTTCAAGGGCAGCCGGGTGAAGGTAAACGTGGGTCTTTGCAAGGGCAAGAAGCTTTACGACAAACGACAGGCCGCGGCGGAACGGGACGCCAAGCGTCAGATCGACCGGGCCATGAAGGAGAGAATGAGACAATGAATCCTACTTTTAAGATTACCATGGAAAACGGCGGCGTCATTGAGGGCGAACTGTACCCCGACAAGGCGCCCCAGAGCGTTTACAATTTCATCGACCTGTGCAATCACAACTATTACGACGGCCTGATTTTCCACCGGGTCATCCCCGGCTTCATGATTCAGGGCGGCTGCCCCGAGGGCACCGGCATGGGCGGCCCCGGCTACTGCATCAAGGGCGAGTTCTTCTTCAACGGCTTCAAGAACGACCTGAAGCACAAGCGGGGCGTTCTCAGCATGGCCCGCTCCTCCTCCCCCAACTCCGCCGGCAGCCAGTTCTTCATCATGCATCAGGACGCCAAGCATCTGGACGGCCAGTACGCCGCCTTCGGTAAGGTAACCTCCGGCATGGACGTGGTGGACGCCATCGCTTCTACCCGCACCGGACGCAATGACCGTCCTGTGGAGGAACAGAAGATTGCCTCCATCACCGTGGATACCCACGGCGAGACCTATCCGGAACCCAATAAGCTACCGGATCCCTACGGAAGATTTTAATTGTTAGTGTGGAGTGTGAAGAGTGGAGAGTGAAGTGTTTTTTCTCATCTCCTTTTCTCTCCACACTCCACTCTCCACACTTCACACTTCAATATGGGGCCGTACTGGTTTCGACGGGGGTAGTGAGGCCGGAATAGCGGGCCGTGGCGCCTGGCCACGATAAAACGGGCAATTTTTAAATTTAACTGACAACAATACTGTTGCTCTGGCTGCCTAATTAGGCGCCCATCCTCCCCGGAAGGTCCACGAGCCGGGCTTGGGTGTGATTTGAGTGGAGACCGTGCGTATGGTAAGCTTTGCCCATACCATGCATCATGAAGCTACTGATTCCCGTAGGGTGTTTGTTCCCGCCGGGATGAGGGAATGTAAATAACAAACTGCGCCCGGAGAAGTTCCCTCCAAGTTGCCTTCGGACAGGGGTTCGATTCCCCTCGGCTCCACCAATAATATTTGTCACACACAGCTTTTTGCGGATCGTCGTGGCTAACAAAAACACCTCCTAATTTGGAGGTGTTTTTGTTTATATATTCACCGTGATTATCTAGAAATATTTTGATAAATTGCAATTTCCCTCTTGACATACCGCACAATGTGTGGTATCATACAGACAGTTAAGGGAGATACCCAAAAACAAGGAGGAAAACAAAAATGAGCATCTTTGAAAGCCTGGCAATTTTTACGGAAGACAATATCAGATTTTGGCTCGAACACGGCGAAGAAGTTCGTGTCGATGACTGCACCGACGAAATCATCAAAGCCTTGGAGCATGATATGGATTTGATCCACTTTACCAAGGTGAGCGAGTATGGCGAGGACATGGAAATGGTTCGCCTCAGCCAGTAATGCAACCCGGGCTGGTCATCCCATCCAATCAAAAGCAGGATGTAATATCATGGCAACTTACATTAACACCTCCTGATTTTGGAGGTGTTTTGTTTATATATTTACTGTGATTATCTAAAAATATTTTGATAAATTGCAATTTTCCTCTTGACACACCGCACAATGTGTGGTATCATACAGACAGTTAAGGGAGATACCCAAACAACGGGAGGAAAACAAAATGAAGTACAGCAAGAAGAACGTTATGAGAAATGCATGGGCCATCCGCCGCAGCAACAACGTCTCTATGAGCACCGCCCTGAAGGCCGCATGGGCCATCGAGAAGACCGTGGCCGCCGCTGAAGAAGCTGGCAAGGAATCTGGATGGAACTACCGCGTGTCCGCCAACGACTGGAACAAGTACGGCAAGAGCCGCACCTATATCTCCACCCGCATCTACACCAACGCTTGGAACCTCAAGCGTGAGATTAAGTTTGGCTATGTCGATCTGATGACCGGCGCTTACATCGCCGCCTAAGATGATCTATCCAGCCAATCAAAAAACAGGAGGCAACATCATGGCAACTTACATCTGCGAGGTATGGAGCAACAGCAGCTACGGCAGCACCTACACCGTGGCTACTAAGAGCGCAATGCGCTGCGCCGCCGAGTACGGCAGAGCCGATGGCGGCGAGGTCGTCCAGGTACGGCGTAAAAACGGCACTGTCCTGTCCCGCGTCCAGTGGTCGCCGGAGGAGCGCGGCTATATCCGGGTATCTATCTAACATGGAAAAAAAATGTATGATTTGCGGGGCCGTATTCCAGGCCCCGCCGTCTGATAAGAAAGTTACCTGTTCCCCCGCCTGCCGCTCCCGCAGGGCTGCCCTGGCAGCCAAGGCAAGCGCCGGCAGGACGTGGAGCACCGAGAAAAAGGCACGGCGTGCCAATGATCCGGATGTGATTGCAAAGCTGGCCAGCATCCAGCAAATCGGCTCACAAGCCGCCGCAGCGCTCCCAGAGGGCCAGCGCGGCCCGCAGAACCGGGAAAGTAAGGTGTGGGAGCTGATAGACCCGGACGGCAACCACATCACAGTCACAAACCTGCTGGACTGGGCCAGGAACAACTACACACTGTTTGAGCCGCCGTGCGATGATGTTGATGCCGCGGCAAGGCGCGTATCAAATGGGATTATGACCATTGCAACCAGCATGCGGGGAGCCAGGAGCAGGCAGCGCCCTGTATCGAGCTATAAGGGCTGGGGCCTTGCCAGGCTCCCAGAGAAAGGAGACAAACATGACTGACAAACAATACAGTTTTTGTATCAATGAGGCAAAAAACTACACAGATCGAGACGCCTACATCTCCGATCTTGCACTATCCACCATCTGGGGCGATGCCCCGGACATTGGTATCCCGTCAGAGAGGATAGATCAGCTTGGTAGCATCTACGACGCAGTTAACCGGAGTGTAAAGGACATTGCAGCGTCCGCCGGTATGTCATGCCGGAAACTTGCGGAACGTTTTTGCATCCCATACCGCACTGTGGAAAGCTGGTGCGGTGCAACAGATGCCGGCAGGCAGTGCCCCTTGTACACCCGCCTGATGATGCAGGAGTGTCTGGGCCTGATAAAACGATAAAAATCGCCCTCCCGAATCTGGGAGGGCGTCTCGTTTATCAATCCAGCAGCCCGCTTTTCCCGCGGTCGTCATCGTCCACAACCCGCCGGGCGGCGTCTGCGGTGGCTGCATCATCCAGTACGGCAGGCTTGGTCATCTCCATAACCACATCAATCTGCGTCTCATCGGTCATACTGTCGAGCCACTTTGCCAGCTTGTCCCGCAGTCCGGCGGGAACCGGCAGGCCGCACAGGAGCATATTTTTCAGCACGCTGGTGGCCTCGTACAGGATAAACAGCAGCGCGAACAACTCCGTAATGCCACACTTGACAATGCCACAGGCGCCCAGCGTGTTGCGGATATCCACCGGCAGCCAGCCCAGCACGTCCACGTGCATCATCATGTCAATGGCTGTGAACAGCAGCACACAGGCCAGCATACCGGCCTTGCGGATGGCCCCGTCGATGCCCACGGCGGAGTTCCAGCAGCGGTACTTGGCGGCCCGGAGACTGCCGAACACCATGTCGGCGCACACGACGATCAGCAGCAGCCGTACAAAGATGTTGCCCATCAGGGCCGCGAAAAAGCGGATAAGAAAAGCGTTTACCATTTGCATTTGTATGTCCTCCTCTGATTGTTAGCCCACAGGAATGGCCTTGTTTTCCCATTTCTTGTAGGCATCGAAATACAGTTCCTTCTTGTCGCCGTTGTATGTCAGCTCGTAGTACATACCGTCAAACAAGGTGGTGCTGACCAGCGCCTTGCTGTTCTGCAAAGTCTTGCACATCCAGACAATGAAAACATCGTCAGCGGTAATCTGCTTAGCGTCCGTCTTGTCAAGATGCTCGTTGGCATACTCAGCAACGGTCTTTTTGCACAGTGAAACAAATTCTTTCTCATTCATTTTTATGTCCTCCAAATTATTTTTACCCGTTCCACCGGGAATATTTGCCAACGTCAACGTGGATACCCCAACCATACAGTCCGATGCCGCCGGTTTTCCCCATGACGGCCTCGGCGGCTTTTTTCATTTCGGCAGGGGTTGCGGTTGCGCAGTGCAGATCAGCCGCCATGCCCTTCAGGTGGTAGCTGGTGGCCACGCCGCCCACCTTGGCATTGTGTTCCGGGCACCGGACACCGGAGCCGCCGCTGTCCACAATGCCGATTGGCTTGTCCAACTTCGCCCGGATTGCGTCCACGGTGCGAACCATCTTTTCGTCCGGCTCCACCGGGAACCCGCCGCACTTGCCGCAGGGGCAGCGGAACTCCGCCCGGGTGAAATAGCGAATATCCTTCCAGAAGCCCGGGGCGGTGTCAACCTTGACACTTTCCCTCGGCTCCTCCACGGTGGCGATTACTTCCAGAATCCGCTTTTCCGTGGCTGCCCCGAAAATGCCGTCCACCGCCGTAGGCTCCATGTATGCCCGCTGGAAGTCGATGGTTGCCCGCTGGGACTTTTCGCCCCAGATTCCGTCCAACGGGCCGTCGTAGTAGCCCAGATAGGCAAGCAGGGCTTGCTTTTGTCTTGTAGTCATGTTCCCACCTTTAATCACATAAAGTACTCTTTAGCGGATTAGGCTTCCGACAGCTCTGCACAGCCGGAATCCACGACATCTGTTATTTGGCTCGGCGCAATCGGTAAGTTCCGCTGTTATTGTAAGCATCAAAAAAATATGTTGTACCATTTAAGGCAGCAGTGACGGCACCATCAGGGATTGCAAAAGTTCGTTCTATGCTATAACCGTAGCCACCATTTTCATCTTCCTTTTCGCTTTCGCCCACATTAATTTTAAGACCTTCCCATCCAACAACTTCATCTTCTTTTCCGAAAAACACAATATACGGAACATTAGCAACAAACGGTAGATAATGACAGCAGAACCGTCCGGTGATACTAGAATATCCCGACACGTCCAATTTGTTGCTATAGGTTTCCCAACCGTCGTATGTTGCTGTTTTGCCAGTATTCAAATAAGATCTGTTAGCAAGCACTCCAACATCAGACATTGCCACTTCTACTATGGATTCACCGGGACTACTTACACCCGTCACCGTGAACGTGGTAGTTTTTCCACCATAGCTTACAGTAATAGAGTTCTCACCCTCAACAATTTCGCCGCTCAGAGTATACCCGGTCACGGTTTTGGTGCTACCGTCGGAATAATGTGCGGTAACAACAATACCAGTCAATTCAGTGATAGCCGTACCAATGGTCACATCACCGCCGTTATAAGTTGCAGAAATACTGGAAATTACAGGTGTGGTTTCGTTGGAATCACTTACTGTAGGAATATAGTGACACTTCAATTCACTTTCAATTTCATAGCTTAATACTTCGTGTCCGTATGCGTTCAAATGTAATCCGTCCACAAAATATAGCAATTTGGTAGTTTCAACATACGGAGTTAGTTTTGATTTTCGTGTATCCACAAAAGGAACTTTATACCGCTCACAGACGCTAATAATTGCATCAATGTAATGCTCTAACGTATATCCAAGTTCATTTTTATCTTCTGCGAGACCAGAAAATCCTTTATTACCTAACGGCAGTATGAACACAATAAGTGATTTCGGAAATTTAGTCAGTAGCCCCTTAAGCAATACATTCAACGCTCCGTAGAACGTAGAAGTGTCGGAATCTCCAAATTCGCCAATAGGGGTCGGGTTGCCTTGTCCCCAGTCGTTTACACCACCGAACACGGTGATGATGTCTGAGTTATTCATGGCACCATACCGTGTTACCATATCCGTGATTCTGTGACCACTTACACCGTAATTATAAACCGTTAACCCACCGCATCTTTCTGATAGATAATCCCAATATTGCTTATTCGTATACATATCATCATGGGATATGCTGTCACCCAAAACAGACCATGTATGCCCTTTAAGTTTGTCAGCATTCTCATTCTTTATCTGACTAAGGCTTTGTTTGACTTCGGTATCATCGTATACTGTATCCGTGTACTTCGGGTCTTCCGGGATTGCGTCCACCTTTGCTTTGGCGGCATTGTCATAATCATGCGTGGATAGGCCCTTGCCTGCCACCTTGTCAACCTTCCCACTGATATCCTGATGCTCCGTCAGATACCCGGCATCATTTTCAAAGGCGCTGACTTTCTCCGGGACAGTCGGGATTACAGTATTGTCAGGCAGGGCATGGACATCACCAGCAGTAAGCACCACAGCCCCAGTCTTGCCGTTTACGCTGGATACCGCGCCGCCCGGCACAATTCCTTCTGTAATATTTTTGACGTATTCGTCCAGCTTGTCCTCCAGCCATTGCAGCCGCAGATAGTCCTCCACCTTCTGCGCCCCGGCGGCGGGATTGCTCGTCACCGAAACGGCAAACGGGAACGTGGTCAGCCGGTTCAGCTGGGAATCGTTGAAAACCAGCGAAGCCTGCACCGTGCCGGACGCGGTCAGCATCTGCGGAGCCAGAATCACCGTGGCAACGTTTCCGCTGATGGAGATTGCCGCGGTGTCGTCCGCCAGTTTGTTGTATAGCCCTTTTGTGCCGACTGGCGTCATGTACGCAATCGCCGCTTCCACGCCATCAGGCGGTGTCCAGGGAGCCCCGCCACACAGCAGCGTGATTTCCACCAGCCGGGTATTTCCGTCACCCTGCACGGCATTGACCCGCTGACCCACATTCTGCCGGGTCAGGTCTACTGTGATTTTTGTCGTTACTTGCATATTGCATCGCTCCTTTCACAAGTAGTCTCAAATGGCCCGTTTTTGCAATTTGATATGCAAATTACGTTAATTCCCATTGATGGCAACCCCATATTTTTTCAGAATGGCGATAATCTCCCCGGTCAGCACCTTTTTCAGCTGACCGGGCGGCAGCTTACCGATAGCGGCGGCAATGGTCTGCATATCCGCTGCCGCGCCCTCCGCTGCCTGAATCTCCACCAGCCGTTTTCTTGCACCGTTACTCCACTTCTTCATCGGGCTTTACCTCCAAAATTTTCAAGGCAGACTGCATATCCTGCCCCTCGGCCTGCATCTGGGCGATTTTGTCCAAGATGCGCTGCTTGCGCTCCTCAATGGTCATCCGCTCACCCCCAGTGCAGCCTCAATCTCGGACAGTGCCTGCTCGTAGGCCGCCAGCTGCTCCCGCTCGTAGTCCCTCTGTGCCGCATCCAGCTCCCGCCAGTCCTTCCACGGGGCAATCATCTCGCCCTGAAAGACAACGCCGTCCGGGCGTGTCCACGTCTCGCCGTCAGGGATATAGCGGTATCCCTCGATAAAGATGTCACATTTTCCGGAAAAGAAATCGGTTTCCACGGCGGTCATGGTGCCGTCAGGGTCGGAGACGTGGCACCTATAATCGTTATCAATGTAGATTGTCATTGCTTACACCACCTGTACACGGTTAATCAGGATATCGCGTTTGCTTGTCCATGCTTTTCCTTGTGTGTGCGACCCAACAAAGATATAACGCAATCCGGATAGTGATGATACATCACAATCAACGGACCGACTATTACCATTGACAGCATTACTTCCGTCATCTGACCCGATAGCTAAAGCATTTTTGTAAGATGCGCTCGGCGTATCCGATACA
>OBLI01000121.1_pt1 | contig 81322 bp, 80 predicted proteins | sample 1519701 | NCBI WGS metagenome assembly OBLI01 (sample SAMEA3663005, study PRJEB22513) | pig gut metagenome | biome: pig gut; feature: pig-associated habitat; material: faeces | place: France | collected 2012
GTAGAAAAATTTACCAGTGATTTTCAGATTATTGCAGACTATTTTGTACAGCTTAATGAAAGTAATGATTATGTACCAAAGGAAAAAACTATTAAGCATGCAGATAGTTTCTTGAAATTAATGTCTGTATTAACACAAGATGATAAATATGCTGAAATAAGTAGAGAGATTTCCCATGACGAGGAGGGATTCAATATGTGTGAAGTATTAGATAAGGCAGAGGCTCGTGGTGAAGCACGAGGAAAAGTCATTGGCGAGGCAATGGGTGAAGCGCGTGGAAAAGCCATTGGTGAGGCAAGGGGCAAGACTATTGGTGCCTTGAATAAAACAGTTGAAATTCTGCGGGTTATTATTGCCAAGAATAGCTGGTCTAAGGAACAGGCTATGGAGTTTATTGGCATACCTAAGAGTGAATTTGCCAAATATGCTGCTTTATTGTAAGGTTGCAGGATATATTGTACGAAAGAATCCAACATAACAAACAATACAAAAAACATAAATATTTACAAATTTTGTAAAAAAAGGGGCGTATTCGGCTTGTAAGGCGGATATGCCCTTATTTTTGTGTCAAGAATAAGGCTGCTGTAGATATGCGTTAGAGGTGGGCTATGAGGAAATATGAGGATAGGGGAATTGGTGGGGGTAGATGATTTGCGAGTCAGTTGCAAAATTTAGGAAACCATTAAGTACCATGAATGAAGCTGGCATATGGGGTCAGAGAGGCCCTAGAACCCCCATGTAGCCACAGGAATGAAATTTGGCCTAAGAAGTGAGATAACAATCCTTTAGAAAACTAAAGACCCTCCAAATGCAGAAAACACAAGGTTTCCTGACATTGCAGGGTCTTTTCAATTTATGTCATTTTCCTCGTTAAAGTACCCTATAAGCACCTTTAAGCACTCAACAGATATAAGACCCATCAATGACACTTGAGGCTGCTTTGTCCATTTCAGGTAGCCAGTGTGCATACAATTGTAATGTGGTCTGTATATCAGCATGACCTAATCTCTTAGACACTTCTTTTACATTGATACCCTTGAGTAACAATTGGGTTGCATGATAGTGTCTGAATGAATGAAAGGTAAATCCCTCAGGTACTAAAGGGTTTCCTTTGAAATACTGATAGAGCCTATTGTTCACTGAACTGAGAGCTAAAGGAGTCCCTTTGTAATGCCATAACTTTGTGGTCTTACTAGAGGTTTCCACAAGACTCAAGACAGTCCGTAGTATCTCCTCCTGCACATATATTGTCCTGTAGGAGCTTGAGGTCTTTAAAGGCTGGTCATGTCCCTCTAAGGTACATTGACTCCTAATGGTTATCCTACAGTGCTCTATATCTATGTCTCTTTCTCTATCTATGTCAAGAATCTCTCCTATTCTAAAGCCTGTAGCAGTTGCTAAGAGAAACAAGGGGTAGAACTTAATACGATACCTATTCTCTCTATCTAGCTTCTTAGCTTGCTGTAGGAGTGCCTTTAGGTTGCCTTTGGTTGGTAAGACTATCCTATCAGCCTTTTTGACACCTCTACTTCTCTTGCGTGTATTGCGTAGTGGAGATACCATGAGTAGTCCCTTAGTTATCGCAAAGTTGAAGATGGCTGTTAGCTTGGTCTTAAAAGACATAACAGTAGAGTCTTTCAAATGTTTGTCTTTATTGATATTATCTAAGACCATATCTATCATCTCACCTGTGATTTTATCTATGCGATAATGATAGAGTTGAGAGAATACAACCTTATCCATGTACTTGTAGTTCTTTAAGGTGTTGGAAGATAAGCTGTCTTCATTCCACTTCAGGTACATCTCAACCACGTCCTTGAAGTACATCTTGGTATCCCTAGGTTGTCCTATGGCTACCCTGAGTTCTGTCACCCGCTTCATTAGCTCTGCTTTGTTAGCTGCTGTAACAGACTTCCGTTTCTGCTTACCATCAACACCTACACCCAATGTTAAGGTCATCTTCAGTTTACCATTTGGTAGCTTAGTGATAGACCCCTCACCTTTAGGTCTCCTAGAGTTCTTCATTGCTTGTGTCTCCTTTCTATCAGACTTCAAAATTTGAAAATAAATTTAAGCCCATATCTGCGGCGATGGCGACACGAGCTTCCCCCGTGACCACCTCACAGGCTGACTCAGGGCACACTTCAGGCACTTGAGGCGAACACACTGTTCACTTCAGTCACCTCAGTCCACCTAAGGCAGCCACAATATTTTCTTGTTGGAATTATCATACCATAGGTAACACAAGGCTGTCAAGGGTTTTTTAGTGCTTATTTTTAGCACCTAGCAAGTAAACCAGCAGGAGCACGCAAGGCAGCTAAAGGATACCAGAGGTGGATAAGGGTGACTTAAAGCCTACTAAAGTGATATGTTTTATATGTCTATCTTTTGCTATCTGTTGGGCACTTCAGTCTACTTCAGTCTACTTCAGTCTACATCAGACACTATTGGCACACTTCAGCCTACTTCAGTACACTTCATATCACACATGGCAGCACTGGTACACCTCACACAATTACATCAGACTACATCAGACACACAAAACCCTGCAATGACTCTTTAGGTATCTTTAGGATACTTTGAGTTATTGCAGGGTTTTTATTATGTGTTCTTATGGTTTCTTGTGTATCTCTATGCTATAACCATACTTTTCTACTATATCAGATAATTCTACATACTTGATACTTCCTTGCTTTATTGACCTGTTTAAATTTTGTTGTCTTTTTCCGCGTTCTTCTGCAATATTTGTCTCACTTTTTCCTATATCTATGAGCCATTTTTTCCACATTTTTTGTAATGTTTCAGCAGTCATACTCTCACCTCTTTTCTTTTTCCTACATTATAATGCAAAAATTGAATAAATACAATCATAAAAGATTTAAAAAATCTCAAAAAAAGATATTGACAAATGATTTTTGATATGCTATAGTTATACCAACATCAGAAATGAGATGTACAAAATCATAAAAGATTTAAAAAATCTCAAAAAAGATATTGACAAATGATTTTAAATCTGATATGATGTGTACAACATCAGAAATGAGATGTAAACACAATGCACTTTGGGAGGTAGCAAGATGAATGTATATGATATTAGACACGCGGTTATGAGAGGTCGCATGAGTGCACAAGAAGCCTATGAGTTAGTCAAGGCCAACGCTAGCAAGCCATTTTTCGTAACAAGTGGTCAGTTAGAAGAGTTTAAAAAAGAAGCCGCAAAGGAAGCAAGGAAGTAATAGGAGGTAACAAAAATGTTTGTAAAGACTGAAATCTATGATTTTGAGACCATAGCTGCAAATGCATGGAGTGGGGCAATTCAGGTTTGTCAGGAAATAATTAGGCAGAATAGAGAGAATGAGGCAATGTGTCTCATAGAGGAAATGTTTTGGGAAGAAATACCAACTGAGACCCAGTTAAACGATTTTATTTGGTTCGAGCTAGGAGACCTCATGCACCTTTGGGACGAGGAAGACGCTGAGGAAGACGAGGAACACGCTGAGGAGGAGTAATATTATGAAAATCACAAAGAATATGTATGTAGAGAACACTGACGCAAGAAGTTATCAAGCTATACAATGCAGAAGCAAAAAGTATGAAAAGAGGTAATTAATATGGCAAAAAGAAGAAAAATGAATTGGTTTGATTTAGTAAATAGAGGCTTGCAGTGGTCAGCTTTTTCCGATGATGTACTTCATAAAGAAACAGACACTAAGGGTTCAATGTATCACATGGAAAAGCCTCTAAGCGATGAAGATGTAGCTTTCATCATGCAATGGAGCAATACCCTAGTGACTAAAGGGCACTATAGATATAACCCTAGTAATGAAGTTGATTGTGTATTTATTGCATACAAGTGTATTCGCTAAAGCGGGAGGTAACAAAAATGAAAATCACAAAGAATATGTATGTAGAGAACACTGACGCAAGCAGGGAATTAGAGTTGTACGCTGATAATGATAGGGATATTTATTTCTATCAAATCAAACCAGTGATAGCTAACCTACAAAAGAAATATGTCAAGGGTAGTTTTGAGGCTACACAAGCCATAATAGCCTTTTACCATGTAGCAACCGCTGCAAGCAATAAGTATTATAAAGAGTTTGGATACAAGTTTAGCGTCACTGAGCGTTGGACTGCTGCATATAACCTCCTACTAGACTACATGGGGGCAATAAAAGAGGCTTGATAGACTGCTATATGAAAGTGAAGACGAGGAAAGCGAGGACGAATAATCATGACTATTACATACAAAACTAAACCCAACATTAATGGAAATTGCAAGAGACTGGTTGTAAACCATGATACGAAAAAGTATTCATATGAAGAATATTGGTCTGATATAGACCTAGTACTCAAGGCTAAGGAAGTAAAAGCCCTAGAGGCGAGATTAATCGCCAATGGGTACAAAAAACTAGAGGAAAACTGATAGACTGCTAGTTGTCTTTAGTTACCTAAATCACCTAAGGTGGCTAAAGGCAACGATGGAGGCTAGGAAGTCACCAAAGTAAATAGAAGTGTCTAGGAGGTAACAAAAATGGATATGAGAAATTGGGATTTATTTGACAAGCTAGTGGAAACCTTAGGCGGTGAAAAGTTAGCAGAGGAACTTATTAGATATATGGATAGTGATACGGCGAATAGATACCTTGAGTCAATAGCAAGAGAGTATGAAATCGAAGACGAGGAAAGCGAGGACGAATAATCATGACAATTGCATACAAAACTAAACCAAACATTAACGGAAATTGCAAGCGGTTAGTTGTCCACCATGACACAAAAACTTATTCTTTCGATGAATATTGGTCTGATATAGACCTAGTAGTCAAGGCTAAGGAATTAAAAGAATTGATTACTATATTAAATCGCGAGGGTTACACAAGAACTTGATAGACTGCTAGCTGTCTTTAGTCACCTCAACCACCTTAGGAGACTAAAGGCAGCAATGGAGGCTAGGAAGTCACCAAAGTAAATAGAAGTGTCTAGTAAGAGGAGGAATTTATCATGGCAAGTAAAAAAGAAATCTGTACAAAATATCCTGTTTGTGGTGGCTGGTGGCTAGGAGCTTTTGCCTCCTTGCAAATCCATCATATCCAGTTTGGAATGGACGAGCTACTTTATTGCAGCTATGTGTATGACAAAGATGTACCAGCAAGTTACCATAGGTTGATGGTACATAGGGCTGCTAGCGGGAGAAATTATGTCTTGTTTGGTGGCAAGCGTTTTTATCTTGACGAGGTCATGAGATTTTAAAGGTAACAGTAGGAGACTCTAGGAAGCTAGAAGAAAACTAGAGTCTCCACCAGTAGAAAAGAGGAGGAACAAATCATGTTAGATAACAAAGAAAAGCAGGTACTAAAAAATAAATTGCTGGGAACTATTGAATACGCAGCGTACTATGAGAAATTATGTTCTACCCTAAGGAAGCAAGATACAAGACCTTGTACTCTAAAGACAGCCAAAGCAGAATACAAAGATTTGTTGGTAATATATGACACCCTATACAATCTTATTCTTGACCTATGCCCTCAAAATCAAGGGGTTTACCAGTGGCTAGGGTTGACTAATGAGGATAAAGAAGCAGCCATAGCGAAAGCACATAAGGCGGTGAAGTGGTATAGAGAGGAAGACTCTGAGGAAATCCCATTCTAACCCTAGGAAAACTAAATAACTGACAAGGTGTCTCATAGTAACATCAGGCACTTTGTCAGTTATCAAAAATCAAGCATATATTACTCCAAATATATCATAGCATATATGGAGTAGTCAAGTCAAGTTATGAGGTTTCTAATTGGCACACAATAAGAAAATATCTTAGGAGGATTTAAAAAATGAGTTATGAAAAATATTTAGCACTCTATGGAGACAAGTTTATCCAGCAACTTGAGTTGGAGTCACTATCCAAACAAGAGGCCGAGGAACACCTGAGGAAAACCCTAGACACCATAAAAGCTGAGGGTGAAGCTGGTCAAGGTCACATTGCCTCTAGTCTCATTAAATACACATGGGATACTTGCAGAACCAATATTCATGCTCTAGTGCAGCAGGTAAAAGAAAATAATACTAGAGGTGTCAAGTCCTCATGGTTTTACCTGATGGAAGACTTGCTGACAATTTATGCGAACAAAGAGGATACTTTGGAAGACTTGTTAGTATTGACTGGTCATTCAGTCATAATTGACTGCCTCCTAATGACTAGCAAAGAACGCTGCAAGACACTTTCATACATAGCGGTTGCTATTGGTGTCGCTTTGAAAAAAGAAGCTGACATTGAGAAGTTCTATCAGTACGAGGAGGCCAAAGGTGCTGATATGAAGTGGCTGAAATCTAGCATGGATAAAGCCATAGAACAAAGGGCTAGGAGTTCCTATAAGGTAGCCTATGCAGTAAATCGAATGCATAAAGAGGGCTACACTGGTCTCAACTGGTCAGCTCAAGATATGAATGTGTTAGGAGCAAAGATAATAGAAATGCTGATAGCTGGAAGTGACTTCTACACCCTAGTAGATAAACGGATAGACACAAAGACTATTAAGTGTCTTGAGGTGGGCGAGTGGTTCGCTCAGGCATGGCAAAAGCAGGAGGCTAAACTCATATCTAATGCGGTAAAACACCTGCCAACCATTATTCCGCCTAGGCATTGGTCTAGTCCTTATGATGGTGGCTATTATGGAGCTAGTTGTCTTCAGACACAATTAATAAGATTGAATGTTCTAGGAGGTACGAAAGCTGTAAAGACCTATACTAGCAAGCTGGCTATGGTCGACTTAGGGAACATCTATGCCACCTTAAATGCTATGCAGGACACACCTTTTAAAATTAACAGGGACATTTTGAACACCCTCAAGGAAATCTATGCAAGTGGAGGAAGTCTAGGAGGAGTCCCTAGGACTGAACCATTTGAAACTTTACCTAGACTTTCTGAAGACGCAACAGAAGAGGAAATCAAGGAGCATAAGAAAAAAGCTGTAGGTATCTACAAGCAGGAGGAAGCAAGGAAGTCAAAGGCTCTCAGGTGTCTAGTGGCACTTAAAACCGCTGAAAGATTTGCAGAGTATGACTCTATTTACTTTCCTTGGAATGTAGATTACAGAGGTCGCTGTTACCCAATTCCTACTGCCTTGAGTCCTCAGGGCGATGACATACAAAAGTCATTGCTATTGTTCGCTAAGGGAACACCTTTGGCAAGTGATGATGACCTCAAGTGGCTCAAGATACATGGAGCTAATTTGTCAGGCAACGACAAGATTAGTTTCAAGGAGCGTATTGCTTGGGTAGAAGCACATGAGACAGATATTGTCAATAGTGCTAAAAATCCGTTAGGATACCAGTGGTGGTATGAGGTGTCCAAAGGTGATTATCCTATGGAATTTCTTGCATTTTGCTTTGAATATAAGAAGCTCTTGACATACATTGAAAAATATGGTAATGCAAAAGGCTTTGTCTCTAACCTACCACTGGCCTTTGATGGCACTTGCTCAGGCTTGCAGCATTTCTCAGCACTACTCAGGGACGAGGTAGGTGGTCAGGCTGTAAATCTTATACCTTGTGACACTGTACAAGACATATATAGCATAGTGGCAAACAAGGTAAACAAGCTGCTAATTAAGGACGCTTTAGAGGGTTCTGAGGATAGCTTTAAGACAAACAAAGATGGTGAGGTCATGTTAGACAAAGAGGGCAAACCTCAGGTCAAATATGGAGACAAGACATTGGCTCAGAACTGGGTGAATTTCAATCGTATCAAGTTTGGTCAAGATGGAATTACTCGTAAAGTATGCAAGCGTTCCGTGATGACCTTAGCATATGGGAGCAAGCAGTATGGTTTCAAAGAGAACCTACTGGCAGACATTATCCACCCTTATGTACTTGACCACCCTGAAGATAACCCATTCTTATCACCAAATCAAGCAGCCATATACATGGCTAGTCTAATATGGGCTAGTGTCAAGACCACAGTAATCAAGGCTGTTGAGGGCATGGAGTGGCTGCAAAAAGTTGCTGACCTCATTTGTCATGATAACCATGTGGTGACTTGGAACACACCTAACGGATTCCCAGTGCAGCAGAATTATATGAAGATGAAGCAGGAGACCATACAGCTTAGATTCAACAAGGCTAGAGTGAGGTTTTACAATCAGCGTGAGACTGATGATGTTGACAACAGAGCACAACGCAATGGTATTGCTCCAAACTTCATACATAGTATGGACGCTTGTCATCTTCAGAGGGTTGTCAATGCTATGAAGCAGCTAGGAGATGATAACTTTATGATGATACATGACTCATTCGGAACTGATTGTGCTCATGCTGGTCTATTATATAAGGTAATCAGACAAGAATTTGTCAACCTTTATAAAGACCAAAATCACTTAGCGAACTTTTTGGAGTCAGTGAAGTATCTCATAGGTGATGATAAGTTGTCTAAAGTTCCTGAGATTCCAGCTTTCGGAAACCTTGATTTAGACTTAGTAACACAATCAGATTTTTGCTTTGCATGAGGCAGAACATATAGCATAGATTCTAATTGGCACACAATAAGGAGGAAAGAGGTACTTAAAGTAGCTTAGGGTTACTTAGGGTAGCTACACAGTTACTAAAGATATACTCTAAACTACTTACCTCTAACTTTAATAAACATTAAACCTATAGATGACTATAGGTGACTAGAGTAAACATTAAGTGAATAAGAAAAGGAGAGATTTATTATGTCTAACACTATTAACAATGCAAATGAGGTTCAGGTTATCAACCACAATGGTGAGTTGGTTGTGTCTAGTCGCAAGGTGGCTGAGGATTTTGGCAAGCGTCACGATAATGTTATGCGTGATATTGGGGGTGTCCTCAATTTTGAGGATACCAAAGAAATGTTCTACAAGACCACTTATATTCACCCTCAGAATGGACAGGAGTACCCTGAGTACCTTATGAATCGTGATGGTTTCTCTATGGTGGTCATGGGATTTACTGGTGCTAAGGCAATAGAATGGAAACTGAAGTATATCAAGGCTTTCAATGCAATGGAAAAGAAGCTCAAGGAACTCTCAGCACCACAGACACTTGATGACACTCTCAATGCTGATGTGCTTTTCCTGATTGCCTCTAAGTGGAAAGCTGATAGTGATAAGCGTAAGGAACTTGAGGTTCGTGTGGCAGAACTTGAAGCACAGATTAAGACCCAGCAGGTGCAGCCTGTTATTAGTGAAGCTACTAAGGTTGCCATTAAGGAAGCTAAGGTAGAGCAGCATAGACTCTATACTGTTGGTGAGATTGCTAGGGAGTGTGGTTTTCCTGACGCTAAGACTCTGAATCTTGCACTTAATGACTTAGGTATTCAGTATAAGGTTAAGTCTCATTGGCAGCTTGCAAAGGAATATGAGGGGTTAGGATATGCCATGATAGTTTCTCCTTATGCTAACACTCCATTCTTGAAGTGGACTCTGAAAGGTAAGGAGTTCATTAGAGAGCAGCTCAAAAAGGCACACCTGCTTTAATAAATAGAGAACACACGAGGCACTCTAGGTCTTCCTAGGGTGTCTTTTCTAATTGGCACACAATAAGGAGATAATACATTTTTGATTTGTCTCCTAGATGATAATTATTTTCAAATTTGCAAGGAGGTTGCTTATGGCAGCAAAGACAACGACTAAAACACTTGAAGTAAAAGTAAAGAAGCTGAATCCACTGGCTGTTATTCCTGAACAGAAGACTGAGGGAGCTGCTTGCTTTGACCTCACTACCATTGAAGACACATATCTGAGAACACTCAATGCGTCTGATAAGGCCGATGTTATTCACACAGGGCTGGCTTTTGAGATTCCTGAGGGCTACCACATGAAAGTAGTCTTGCGTTCTTCTATTGGATTGAATACTAAGATTCGCTTGGCAAATCAGGTTGCTATCATTGACTCTGATTATCGTGGTGAGCTGAAGCTGATTGTTGAGAATCCGTCTCGTGGTGTCATTAAGATTCCAAAGGGAATCAGGGTAGCTCAGTGTCTTATTGAGAAGAATATTCCAGTGAAGTTTACTGAAGTAGAGGAACTCAGTGAGACTAAGCGTGGCACTGGTGGCCTTGGTAGCACAGGGGAGGCTTGAGTATGCCAGCATATGATGACCACTATCAGGGTGATGTAGAACCTATTGAACTCATGCAGGCTCAGATGACACGAGAGGCTTTTATGGGTTTCCTGAGAGGCAACATTATTAAGTATGCCAGTCGATTCGGTAAGAAAGATAATGAGAGCACCATTAAGGAAGCAGCTAAGATTCGTGTGTATGCTGAGTGGCTTGAAGTAGCAGCTATGGGTGATGTGGTGAATCCACATGAGTAAGCTAAATGTAGTTGGTGTCTACTATCGTAAAGACAATCCCAACAAGCCTTATACTGTGAGACTCTTTAAGATGTGTAAGAGCAAAGCAGAAGCTCGGAAGTATCTGAAGTATGCTCACAGGTTTGATAAAGGCTCTTGCAGAATTGCTTTGCACAAGAGTAGTGCACAGAGGTATGAGAAGAAAGCATGGGAGTTTGTTGTTCAGGCAACCTTTAGACACCTTTGGGAAGCTACACTTCTCAGAGCAGTTTGGAGCGAACAGATAGCACAAATTTCTAAGTATTTCTAATTGGCACACAATAAGGAGATAATACATTTTTGATTTGTCTCCTAGATGATAATTATTTTCAAATTTGCAAAGGAGAGAGTTTACTAATGGCTACAAGATTAACAAAGGGTACTACAGGTATTGGAGAGTTCTTTTTCGCACACTTACAGTCTCCTGAGGTATTTCAGGGGAAGTCTACAAATAAATTCTCTGTTAGCGTAAAGTTGGCAGAAAAGGACAAAAAGAAGCTGCTGGCTCAGATTGACGCAGAGTGGCAGAAGTTTGTTGAGTCCGAGGAGGGCAAGAAGCATAAGTACAAGTACGAGTATTCCAATGGTTGCAAGGAGTATCAGGGTGAGGACTTCTTTAAGTTCAAGATGACTCACATCATTGAGACCAAAAAGGGAGATTGGGAGCGTAAAGTTCCTATCTTTGACGCACAGGGCAAGAACATCACGGATTCTTTGACTGGTGTAGGTAATGGCACTAAGGGCAAGATTGCCTATGAGTTGTCTCCATTCTACATGAATGACAAGAACTATGGTGTGTCTTTGCGACTGGTTGGTGTGCAGATTCTTGATTTGGTTGAGGAGGGCGATGTTTCCGCTGAGTCCTTGGGTTTCGGTAAGGAAGATGGGTACACTATGGGTGACTCTGAGTCTACTGTTGATGATGATTACCCATTTGCTGATACTGATGAAGACGATGGAGTTGACGAGTTCTAAACTTGAGTAAGGCTTCATTTCTAAAGGGTGGACGATGGTCATACAAACCATCGCATGGACATAGGTCAGGTCTCGAAGACACTATTGCTGCACAGATAAAAAACTATGAGGGTAAAGAGGTCTATGAATCACATTATGTCAACTATGAGATACCTGCCAGTGTCCATAAGTACACCCCTGATTTCATCTTGCAGAATGGCATTATCATTGAGGCTAAAGGTCTCTTTGAAGCTGATGACCGCAAGAAGCATATCCTTATCAAAAACCAATATCCTAACTTAGATATTCGTTTTGTCTTTAGCAATCCTCGTAATAAACTTTACAAGGGTTCAAAGACTACTTATGCAGACTGGTGTGTAAAATATGGTTTCCAGTATGCCAGTAAGACGATACCGCCGAGCTGGTTCAAGGAGAAAAAGAAACGAAACTGTACTGAGGGACTCTTGAAAAAGGAGAGTAAGAAATGACAGCACAGTTACCTTTTATTAAATTTAAGGAGCGTGAAGATACTAAGGGTATCAAGCTATCCTATCTAAAGGCTGATATGCCTTTAAAGGAATTTGCTCAGATTCAGATGAAGAAAGGTTGGTTTAGCGTGGGCTACAACTATCTGCTTCATGCTGATGGGAGCATGGAGGAGGGGATTCATCACACGCAGCTCTGTGACCCTACCATTGATGGTTATGAAGACCATGTATGCGTATTGGTTATGGGACAGTGTGAGGGAAAGCTAAATCCTGTACAGCAGAGTGCACTTGAGGTACTCGCTGGTGAATTAAAGTTACCTATTGTGGGTGATTAAATGTCAGAAATTGTTAAGGCTCATGTACCATGTGAGTTCTGTGGCAGCTCTGATGGAGCTACTATTTATACAGACCACAAGTATTGTTTTGTCTGTGAGAAACACACATGGTTAGATGAACCACAAGCTGAAAGGGGTGAGAGGTCTATGTCCTCTAATAAAGATGTTATCCCAGTTTCCGACATGGAAGTGAGAGCATTGAAAGCTAGAGGCATAACCTCTGCTACTTGTCAGAAATATGGGTATTACATATCAAAAGATGATTATGGAAATACTATTCAGGTTGCAGATTATAAGAACGAAAATGGCAAGACTATTTTTCAGAAAATCAGAGGCAGAGACAAAAAGTTCTCTGTGCGTGGTAAACAGGAGAATGTGTTCTTTGGTCAACATTTGTTTTCTAAAGGACGCAAGCTAGTTATCACTGAGGGAGAGATTGATTGTCTCACTGTATCTCAGATTCAGGATAATAAATATCCAGTAGTCTCATTGCCTTTTGGTGCAGGGAGTGCTAAGAAAATCTTCAAGGCTCAGGCTGAATGGCTACAGAACTTTGAGGAAGTTATTGTCATGTTCGATATGGACGAAGCAGGGCAAAAGGCTGTTAGGTCAGTATCAGGCATACTTCCACCTCACAAGTTAAAGATTGCGAAGCTACCACTAAAAGACCCTAATGAGTGTCTCTTAGCTGGTAAGGCTGACGCTGTGGTGAGAGCAATATGGGACTGTACTGAATACAGACCTGATGGCATTTTAAATGCTAAAGACCTAAAGGACGAGTTCTTTGCAAAGGAAGCAAACATTGTTTCCTATAGTTTCCCTTGGGCTGCTGGTTTGACAAAGATGACTCAAGGAATCCGCAAGGGTGAAATGCTCTTGCTGACAGCAGGTACAGGTATAGGTAAATCAACGATGGCTAGAGAGATAGCTTTCAAGCTCAAAGTTGATGATGGTCTCAAGGTTGGTATGGTTATGTTAGAAGAAAACAAGAACAAAACCTTGAGAGACCTTTTGTCTATCGCTTGTCAGACTCCACTTCATTTAAAGTGGAATAGTGTTGACAAAGAGTTGCTAAAACCTGCTTATGATGATTTATTTGGTGATGGAGGTTTTTGTCTCTATGACCATTTTGGCAGTATTGAATCCAGTAATTTATTGGAGAAAATACGATTCCTTATCACAAGTGAAAACTGTGACTTCATTATCTTTGACCATGTGTCCATAGCTGTATCAGGGCTTGACGAAAGTTCTATGAATGAGCGTAAAGCTATTGATATGCTGATGACACAACTGAGGTCATTAGTGGAAGAAACAGGTGCAGGTATTGTTGTGGTATCTCACTTGCGAAAAGGTGATACAAAGTCCACTCCTTTTGAACAGGGTGGCACAATTTCTTTAGATGACCTAAGAGGCTCAGGGTCGCTCAAGCAACTACCTGATACTGTGTTGGCTTTAGAGCGTAACCAGCAAGCTGATGAAGAAGATTCGAGGAATGTCCTCAAAATACGAGTACTGAAGTGCAGGTTCACAGGCAACACAGGTCTCGCAGGGTATCTGAAGTTCAATAAGACAAAAAATATCTTAGAAGATGTTGACCCATTAGAAATTAAGACGGAGGGAGAAGATGACAAATGTCAATTTTGATTCCTGTATATAGTACAGGTGTTACCATGAATGAAGTTCCTGACCATCTTGCATTTTATATTGAGATGGGTAACTGTAAGCAAAAGTGTAAAGGATGTCATTCACCCCACCTGTGGAATACAGTGGATAACCCTATGAGCATTGAGGAACTTGAAGTTCTTGCATATGACGCAATTAACAAGGGTGCAAATGCTATTGTCTTGATGGGTGGAACAACAAATGGTATTCCTTATCCTCATTTAGTGAGGTTGATAGATAAGTTGTCTCAAATAGCTCCTGTGTGTTTGTATAGTGGTAGTGATGACTATGAGCAAGATATGTTGATAGCCATTACTACTCGACTAACATGGTTGAAAACAGGCAGCTATCAGGAGACTAAAGGTGGACTAATGTCCGCTGAAACTAACCAAAAGTTTTTACGAAAGGAAAATGTGAATCTCGGATATGCTATATTCATAGACGAGACTTACAAGTTTAAAATATGATTGGATTGAATAAAGCTCAGGTCGCAGACAGAGAGAGTTTTGTCAATGCCTATGCTAAGGCTACTAATGCTTCTTCAGGCTCAGAAGTAGACTCCAATGCTAATGTAACTACAAAGACTGTAGCTACAATGGAGGCAGAACTTTTCAAGCCTTACGCTATTCAGCTCAATAGAGCTAAGGTGTATAAGAAGCTGGTGACTAATTTTAGTCCTAGACTAGCTAAGGTATATCTTGAGGACATAGAGAAGCATAGAATCTATGTCCATGATGAAACTTCTTTGAGACCTTATTGTGCCTCTATTACTCTGTACCCATTCTTACTTGAGGGTACTAAGGCACTTGGAGGTTGCTCTAAAGCACCTACAAATCTTCAGAGTTTTTGTGGGTCTTTTGTAAACCTCATTTATCAGGTGGCTGCTAACTTTGCTGGTGCTGTGGCTACTGTAGAATTTCTACACTATTTTGATTACTTTGCACGAAAGCAGTATGGGGCTGATTATCTGAAGACACACACAAAGGAAGTTCAGCAGGAGCTTCAGGGTGTCGTGTATGGATTGAATCAGCCTAGTTCTGCTAGAGGAGACCAGTCTGTATTTTGGAATATCTCTGTATTTGATAAGCCATACTTACAGGAAATGTTTGGTGAGTTCTATTATCCTGATGGCTCTAAGCCTGACTTGGGGTCTGTTATGGAACTTCAGAAATTCTTCATGGAATGGTTCAGGCAGGAGAGAACTAAGGAACTCCTGACATTCCCTGTGTTGACTGCAAGTCTCTTGACATATGCAGAGGGTAGTCATGGTGGCTTTGTAGATGAAGACTTCAAGGAATACTGTGTGGAGCAGATGTCTAAGGGACACAGTTTCTTCATTTATATGTCCGATTCTGTGGACTCGCTGGCTTCTTGTTGCCGCTTGAGAAATGAGTTGGCAGACAATACATTCAGCTACACTTTAGGTGCTGGTGGTGTTGTTACTGGTTCAGCTCAGGTAATCACTATTAACATGAATAGGCTGGTACAGGAGGCTGTTGAAGTAGGAGAGGATATTGTAGATTCTCTCAAGAGACATATCCATGATGTACATAAGTATCTCATGGCACACAAGGCAGTCTATAAAGACTACATTGACGCAGGGTTACTTCCAGCGTACACCGCAGGTTTCATGGATATTGACAAACAGTTCTTGACAATTGGTGTTAATGGTATCGTGGAAGCTGGTGAATACCTTGGTTTCACAATAGGCAACAATCGGGAGTGGACTGAATGGCTGGCAAAGATTCTTGAGGTATTCAAGACTGCTAACAAGGAAGCCTTAGAGAAGTATGGAGTTCGCTTCAATACTGAGCTTGTCCCTGCTGAAAACCTTGGTGTAAAAAATGCTAAGTGGGACAAGGAAGATGGCCTTGAGGTAACTCGTGATTGCTACAATTCCTACTTCTATGCTGTTGAAAATCCTATGAGTATGTTCGACAAGATTAGTTTGTATGGTCATAAGATTACAGATTATCTTGATGGTGGTTCTGCACTTCATTTGAATTTGGAGCAGCTTCCATCTAAGGGAAGTATCCAGCAGCTTTTTGAGGCTTGCAGAATTGCAGGTGTGCCTTATTGGACTACCAATGTCCTGTGCACTATTTGTAATGATTGTGACTATATTAACCCTGAGACTACTGAGACCTGTAAGGCTTGTGGGTCTACCAATGTAGATTATGGTACTCGTATCATTGGATACTTGAAGCGTATTAAGAATTTCTCTAAAGCTCGTCAACAGGAAGCCTCTAAGAGATTCTATCACTTAACTGAGAGGAGAAAGAATTAGAATGATTAATGTTTCTATTTATGAAAAGTTGGCTGCTGGTGCTAAGGCTGTAGGTGCTAAGGCTCTCAAGGCTGCTGTGACCATTGATAATATCTGCAAGGTTATTGCGTGGGATATGACCTACAAGGAGCTGCGTGCTTTGGATAAGGCTAACAAACACATCAGGTCTGATATGGTATCCCTGAAGTGTCGCATGGAGCGTAATGACACTAAGATGACAGAGTTGCGTGATTATTTGAATTGAGATTAGGTAAGGAGTGATGTAAAGTGCTGATGTTTGATATTGAGACAAATGGTCTCCTAAAAGATGTTAATGTGTTGCACTGTATGTGTATATATGACACAGAGACAAAAAAGATGTATCGCTATGACCCAACCAATGTTCTTGAGGGAGTCAAAAGGCTTCAGCAGGAAATTGATAAAGGTGGATTTATTTGTGGTCATAACATTATTGAATATGATGTACCAGCACTTGCTAAACTTTACCCTAATGACTTTAAGGTAACTTTCAGTCAGCAATGGCAGGTAATTGATACCTTGGTCATGTCTAGGCTGATTTACTCTAACATTGAGACCATTGATTTAGGTCTTATGAAATCAGGTAAGTTGCCTAAGCAGTTATATAAGTCACATAAGCTGATGGCTTGGGGTTATCGTTTAGGTGTACTCAAAGGTCACTATGGTGAACAAGAGGACGCATGGGCTGTGTATAACCCTGAAATGCTTGACTACAATGAGCAAGATGTTTGGGTTACTAAAGCACTCTATGAGAAGCTAACAGCTAAATCTTATTCACATACAGCAATTGTGCTTGAGCATGAAGTAGCTTGGCTGATGGCGAAGCAGGAAAGGAATGGCTTTAAGTTTGACATAAAGGGTGCTGAGAAGTTGGCTCAGGAACTTGAGGAAAAGCAGTCTATCATATCTGCTAAACTCCTCGCTAAGATACCTGAGATACCTGATAAAATCTTTGTACCAAAGCGAGACAACAAAAGGTTGGGCTATAAGGCTGGTGTCCCTATTCAGAGATACAAGACCTTTAACCCAAACAGCAGGTCTCAGATTGAGTATGTCTTCCGTAAGATGTATGGGTACAATCCAGCCAATGAGGATTTATATGACATACCTGATATGGCTGAAAATCCTAAGTTGGAAGACTATCGCTTGAAGATGGACGATGAAACCCTGAGTTACATTAAGGCTGACCCTGAGTGTCCTGATGACCTCAAGGAAATTGCAGGTTTGATTCAGGAGTCCTTGATGTTGAAGAAAAGGCTAGGTCAGATTGCAACAGGCAGCAATGCATGGATTGACGCTTATGACCCTGATGATGGTTGCATACATGGCAGAGTGGTTGCTAATGGTGCTGTGAGTGGTAGAGCTACTCATAGCAATCCTAATGTGGCTCAAGTGCCTCATGTGGGAAGTCCTTATGGTGCTGAGTGTCGAACCCTGTGGAACGCTGGTGATTGGTATCAGGCTGGCATTGACGCTTGTGGTCTTGAACTGAGGTGCTTGGCTCACTTTATGTCTCCTTATGATGGTGGTAAGTATGCTCACACAATTCTGAATGGTGACATACATACCATGAATCAACAGGCTGCTGGACTTCCTGAGCGTAATCAGGCTAAGACATTCATCTATGCTTTCTTGTATGGTGCAGGTGACGCAAAGATAGGAAAGATTATAGGTGGTGACGCTACTGAGGGTAAGCAGATTAAACGAAAGTTCCTCAAGGCTACCCCAGCAATTAAGAATCTGAGGGACGCAGTACAGAACGCTATTGTTGAGACTGAGAGAGGAAAGGTTGTCAGATGGAAAAGACATTACCTCAAGGGTCTTGATGGTAGACACCTGTCTGTAAGGTCTCCACATTCAGCATTGAATTTACTGTTACAATCCGCAGGTGCTTTGATTTGCAAAAAGTGGATTGTTGAGACTGAAAAGGGTCTCATAGGCAGAGGGCTGAAACATGGTTGGGATGGAGACTTTGCTTATATGGCATGGGTACATGATGAAATTCAGGTAGCCTGTCGAACAAAAGAAATTGCAGATATTGTAGTAGAGGAAGCCCAGCTTGCTATGAGACGAGCACAGAGCTTCTTTTCTTTTCGTATGCAATTAGATACCGAGGGTAAAATCGGTAAAAACTGGTGTGATTGTCACTGATGAAAGGAATGAATTATTTTGATTAAAGAACAGATTAAGTGCCCTAAGTGTGGCAAGGTGTTACTGAGAGGTTACTCTATGGCAATTTTGGCTATCACTTGCAAATGTGGTCATACCATTGACCTCAAGAAGAACCATCGGAAAGTAGGTGACGATATTGCCAAGCGTTAAGTTAATTCAGGTAACTAAGAATCCTATGGAAATCCTCAAGACTGCTGCTGGTCAGTGCTATCAGAAAGAGGCCAATGATAAGGTTATTGAGCATATCGTGGAAGCAGGACACCTGAGTGTGCTGGAACATTGCTATGCAACATTTGAAGTTACCTGTAGTCTTGCTGTTCTGCTTCAGTTGACAAGACACAGACATTTGTCTTTTACTGTACAGTCCAGTAGAGGCAGTAAGTTAGAGGGGATTCGTTACTCTGACAATGCCAGCATTAATAAGGCTGTTCTTGAGGCTTTGGACGCTTATGACAAATTATTGGCTAATGGTGTCTCTTATGAAAATGCTGCTTATGTATTGCCTAAAGCGATTGAGTACAAGATGGTTATCACAGGTAACTTCAGGGCTTGGTTTGAGTATCTGCCTAAACGAATGTGCCAGAGAGCGTCTAAAGAACACCGAGAATTGGCACATCAGATTCATAATGAATTGAGGGTGTTATGTCCTGAAGTCTTTAAGTATTGTAAAATGTCTTGTGCTACCTGTAAGGAAGAAGGTTGTTATTTTGCTTGATAAACCAAATTATTACATTGTGAGTTTTTCGGGTGGTAAGGATTCTACAGCTATGTTACTTCACTTATTGGAATTAGGTGAACCCATAGACGAAATACTTTATTGTGATACAACTGTGGAATTTCCTGAAATGTATACACACATAGAAAAGGTGAAAAAAGATATAGAGGACTATGATGTTAAATTTACTACTTTGAAGCCTCCAAATGATTTTGAGTATTATTTACTGCAAAAGGAAGTCCATAAGAAAACTTGCGGTATATGCTATGGTTATTCTTGGGCAACATCAAGGTGCAGATGGTGTACTAAGGAACTTAAATTGAATGTAATAAAAAGGTATCTTAGAGACTTAAAAACCAAATACAACATAATACAGTATGTAGGTCTTGCGGCTGATGAACAGTATAGACTAGACAGGGAGAATAACAAGGCAATCAATGTGAAGCACCCTCTTGTGACTTGGGGGTGGACAGAGCATGATTGTCTTTTATATTGCAAAAATTTAGGTTATACATGGGGAGGTCTCTATGATTTATATGACAGGTGTTCTTGTTGGTGCTGTCCTTTGCAAGGTGTATCTTCTTGCAGATTATTGTGGAAACACCACCCTAAGTTGTGGGAGAAATTAAAGAAGTGGGATAGAGAGGCTTCCTCTCGCTTCATGGCTAATTACACTGTCGATATGCTAGAGGCTAAATTTGAACTTGAAGTAGAGAGAGAGAGATTAGGTCTTACCATCAATCCTCGCACTAAAGAGTTTAGAGAAGCATTAGCTAGAGCCTATAAGGAGAAAGGACTGACATTAAAAAAAAATGAACAATTTTGATTGTTGGAATGATACATTCGAGACAGAGAAGAACGCTGAAAGGTATGGAATGAAAGTGAACCCTGACCCTCTCCATGTCCTCAAGATATTGGAGAAGTTAGGGAAGAATCACAAGGCTCATGGGAAGCCTTATTGTCCTTGTCTCCCTCAGCACAATGAGGACACAGTATGTCCTTGTCGTAACATGAGGGTGCATAAGGCTTGTCGGTGTGGTCTGTATGTCCGCAGTTAAGCAGACAATAGCAGAACGCATACAGCAGCTGAGGTTGCAGATGGTCATACATTCTGCAATTTATTATGTCTTGAATGACAATATTATTTCAGATAACGAGTGGGCTACAAGGGCTAAGGAATTAGTCAGGTTGCAGGAAGAATATCCTGAAGTAGCCTCACAGGTTATCTATGCTGATGAATTTAAAGATTTTGATGGGAGTACAGGTTTCAATCTGCCACAAGATGACAGAGTGATGGCTAAGGCTCAATACTTGTTAATGATTAGAAGTAAAAGGAGATGTCAATGAAATGGCTAAATTACATTTGGTTTGTAGTAACTGTGACTCAACTGCATTTAACATTCAGAAGTCTGCACAATATGCCAATGCTGACTATGAGTGTATTTGTGCGGAGTGTGGCAAGCCTATTGCTACTATTGGTAACTACAGTGTTAATTGGATAACAGAGGAGGAAAAGGCTGATGACAGTGACCCTACTACTTGATGGTGATATGTTTGCTTTCAGAGCTTGTGCCTCTTGTGAGCGTGAAGTGAACTGGGGTCAGATATGGACACTCCATGTTGACCTTGAGGAAGCTAAGGCTCGTTTCATTGAAATTGTGAATGACGCAGTTGAAAAGGCACTGAAGCATTACTCAGAGCACCTGAAGACCGATGTGACATATGAGATGATGATTTGTTTCAGCTCTGATAATAATTTCCGTAAGACCATCAATCCTGCATACAAAGCTAATCGTGCTGGTAAGCGTAAGCCTGTAGCCTACAGTGCTCTTGTGTCTTGGGTGAAAGAGGAAACCAATACCACTGAAGTTGACTCTCTTGAAGCTGATGACATTATGGGTATCTTGGCTACTATGGATTCCTATAAGGATAAGTGTATTGTCATTAGTGGCGATAAGGATATGAAGTGTATCTATGGCTACCATTATGACTTTGTGCGTGACGAGTTCTGCTATGTGACACCTGAGGAAGCCTACAGGAATTTCCTGACACAAACTCTGATGGGTGACGCTACTGATGGTTACTCAGGTTGCCCTAAGATTGGTAAGGTAACTGCTGGTCGCTTATTGGATAAAGAGTGTTCATGGGCTACTGTTGTAGCTGCTTATGAAAAGGCTGGTTTGTCTGAAGATGTTGCATTGGAAAATGCTCGTATGGCTAGAATCCTGCTGTATGAGGACTGGGATTCTACTAATCAAAAGGTGAAGTTATGGAAACCTACAGAACAGAATTAACACTTGAGGAGGTCAAGGCTCTCTATGTAACTATGAGGGAACTTGAGGAGACTCAGTGTTCTGAGGCTGTACACCTTTGGAACTTAGAGTGGACTGTAAAAAACCTCATTAATATGAGTCGAGACCACAAGATAGTTAAGTTTTATCAGGGTGATAAATTCTGTGGAATACTCTGCTTTGAATATGGCACTTCATGGTGGACACCTGAGGTTACATTGTCTGAGGTGTTTGTCTTTGCTGTTAAAGGCTTTCATGGTCTACAGCGATATGCTATCAAAGAGCTACATAAGATTGCTAAGGAAGTAAATGCAGCCATTATTACGAGTGGATGTTTCTTCCAAAAGAATCCACAGATAGTAACCAATGGTTACAAGAAGTTTGGTTTCAATGAGACCTATCCAACTTATGCAAAGGTGGTAAAGAATAATGAGTAAGTTTAATGAAGAAATGAAGATACCTTATGTGAGTAAGGAACTTTGTGAGTACCTGAGAGAGACCTATAGTCTCCCTAATGCTCTACATATGGTCAATCAGGCTGACAGTCCTGCGAGTGCTATGGGTGTCATTTATGGTATTAATAGTGTCATTGAGAGACTGGAAGCCGTTGTGGCACAGCAGGAGGAAAACGATGGGATTCATTAAGAAAATGTTTGTACCTGATATTCCTCAGGTACAGAATACAGGTCTGACAGGTAGAGACTTAGTATCTTCTACTTCCAGTGAAGACCCTAACAGTCCTGAAATGGGTGGTTCAGATAGGGCAAAACGCAAGAATGGAGTGAAGTCTCTGTTAGTACAGAATGAAAATATTTACAAGGGAGGTGTCTGATTTGGGAGCGATTTTTAGTAAACCCTCTGCACCTGAAGCACCTACACCAGCAGCTAGTCCAGCACCAGCCGTTGAGGGTGCTACTAAAGAGGAAAGTAACACCAGCAATAAGAAGAAGCGTAATAACAAGGCTTCCTTGATGGTGTCTAATACCGCCAATGGCTCAGGCGGTGTAAGTAGTGGTATTAACTTATGAGTGTAGCAATATTCGACCATAATGTTGAGACAGCTAAGAGTCGGTATGCAAAGATGGAAAATGATAGGAGACCATACACTGATAGAGCCGAGAAGTGTGCTAAGTACACTATTCCTATGGCTTTTCCTAAGGCAACTGATTCCTCCTCTACTAACTATGAGACACCTTATCAGTCCATAGGTGCTAGAGGTGCCAATAATTTGACAAGTAAGTTAATGCTGGCTTTATTCCCACCTAATGCACCATTCTTTCGGTTGGCTTTAGGTGATGATGTGGAACAGGCTTTAAGTGATGACTCTAACACTAAGCAACAGTGGGAAGAAGCATTGGCTAAGATTGAGCGTAAGATTACCTCCTACATGGAGACACATCAGATACGCACAACAGCTAATGAAGCCTTGTTGCAGTTGGTCATTGCTGGTAATGCCTTGGTGTTCCTCCCACCTGCTGAGGGTGGAATGAGAATCTATAGACTCAATAATTATGTTGTCTCAAGAGATGGCATTGGCAATGTATTAGAGATTATTGCTAAGGAGTCTGTGGCTTATGGTGCTCTACCTCAGGAGGCTCAGAGTGCTATAGGTGAAACAGGAACAGTAGAGGCAGATAAGGCATATGATGTTTACACTCATACTTATCTTGAGGAGGACACCTACAAGTCCTATCAGGAGATTGAGGGTAACATCATTGCAGGAAGCGAACAGGAATACCCTAGAGACAAGAGTCCTTGGATTGCCCTGAGACTCAAGAAGATGGATGGAGAATCTTATGGTCGTTCCTTTGTAGATGAATACTTAGGAGACCTAAAGGTACTCGAAGCTCTCTCTAAGAGTGTAGCTCAGGTAGCTGCTGTAGCTTCCAACATACTGTATTTAGTAAACCCTAATGCAGTAACAAGAATCTCAGAGTTGTCTAAGGCACAGTCAGGTGATTTTATCAGAGGTAAGATTGAAGATATTCAGGTACTTCAGGCAAACAAAACATCAGACTTGCAGATAACTCAGAGTGCTATTCAGAACATTGAGGCTAGATTGTCCTATGCCTTTTTGCTCAATTCTGCTGTACAGCGTAATGCAGAGCGAGTAACAGCAGAGGAAATTCGATATGTCGCAAGGGAACTTGAGGACACTGTGGGTGCAATTTACTCTATCCTTGCACAAGAATTTCAGTTGCCATTGGTCAAGAGATTTATGATTCAGATGACAAAAGAGGGTGCAATTCCTGATTTGCCTCAGGGTGCTCAGGGAGTAGAACCTTTGATTGTCACAGGCATAGAGGCTCTTGGTCGAGGACATGACCTCACTAAGCTGGACACATTCATTAGGTATGCTCAGGTATTTCCTGAAGCATTTCAGACAAGTGTTAAGCAAGGTGAAATCCTCAGACAGATTGCTACAGCTTTGGGTATTGAATCCTCTGCTGTTGTCAAGACAGACGAGGAAATTCAGCAAGAACAACAACAAGCAATGCAAATGCAGATGGCACAACAGGCTATTCCACAGATGGCTCAGGGTGCTATGAAAGGAGCTATGTAAATTTTGGCAAACGAAAATGTAACAGCTACTAATGATGTAGCAGCAAATGAAAACCAGCAGGTAACACCTGATGTTACTGTTACTAACAATGGTAACACTATGACTGCAAGTGTAGAACCTGTAGACCCTATGGCTGACCCTAAGAAGACCGATGATAATACTGAGCCTCCTAAGGGTGATGTTAAGGACGATAACAATCTTCAGGCTGATATTGCTAATCAGCAGAAAGCTGACAATGACGCTAAGACCGCTTTGGAATCTAAGGGTGTCGATTTTGACAAGCTGGCTGAGGAGTATAGCAATGATGGTAAGTTGTCTGATGACAGCATGAAGATTCTCAAGGACGCTGGTTTCCCTGAGAGTGTTGTCAATGCATACTTGAGTGGCCTTGAGGCAATCAATGAGCGTTTTGCTACTCAGGTAAAGGGCTTTGCTGGTGGTGATGATGGGTATGCTAAGTTGACTGAGTTTATCAAGACACAGCCACAGAGCGTTATTGACGCTTTCAATTCCACTATTGCTACAGGCAACCTTGGTCAGATTGAGTTGACCATTGATGGTCTTATGTCTAAGATGAATAAGACCTATGGTACTGCTAACCCTACTATCATGGGTGGAGCAGCTAATGCTGCTGCTGAGGGTTACACCTCTATGGAGCAGATGACTAAGGATATGTCTGACCCTCGTTATCAGGTTGACCCTAAGTTTACCCGCAGCGTTATGATGAAAATCAAGAACGCTACTATTTTCTAAGATTATTATTATTAAATTTATGTTTATGGTCTATAAAGACCTTATGAAAAGGAGAAATTAAATTATGGCTAATGTAACTATTGCAAATCCTATGTCTATTAATGGTCAGGCTACTACTGACGCTGACAAGCTGGCACTGGCACTCAAGGTATTCAGTGGTGAAACTTTGACTGCATTTCAGCGTACTTCTGTAACTACTGGTCGAGTAATGGAGCGTACCATTGCTAGCGGTAAGTCCGCACAGTTCCCTGTGTTCGGTCGCACTAAGGCACATTATCTCAAGGCTGGTCAGAACCTTGATGACCTGCGTGAGAACATTCAGCAGAATGAGCGTATTATCAAGATTGATGGTATGCTGACTGCTGATACTCTGATTTTTGACCTCGATGAATTTATTGCACACTATGACTTCCGTTCCCCTTATGCTGCTGAGTTGGGTAATGCTTTGGCTATTTCCCATGACGCTTCTGTATTGGCTGAGATTGCTAAGGAAGCCTTGAATACTAAGGAGAATGTTGTTGGTAACGGCAAGGGTGGTATTCTCAAGGTTAAGTTGGACAGCGGTGTAGTTGGTATCAACAAGCAGACTGGTTTGGCTATTTATCAGATTTTGCTTCAGGCAAAGGCTAAGATGTCTAAGAACTATGTTCCTGCTACTGAGCGTTATGCTTATGTTGACCCTGAGTATCACTCTGCACTGGCTTCTGCTGTTGAGTTCTTGAATCGTGATTATGGTGCAAGTGGCACTATCCTTGAGGGTAATGTAATTCGCTTGGCTGGCTTTGACATCATTGAGTGTCCACATCTGACTCGTGGTGGTGATGACAACGCTAATGTTATTCAGGGTGAGGGTCATGTATTCCCTGCTGCATATGCTGATAAGCACCCTATTATTATCTGCCACAAGACCTCTGCTGGTGTGCTGCGTCTGAAAAACCTTTCTATGGAGTCTGGTCGCAGAATGGAGTATCAGGCTGACCAGATGGTTGCTAAGATGGCTGTTGGTATGGGTGGCTTGCGTCCTGAGTCCTCTTTCATGGGTATTGTAGAGAACGCTGGCTGATTTTAGTGTACTGGTGGGGTAAGGGAGAAATCCTTTACCCCTTTTATTCTTATAAGGAGTTGATTTTATGTTAATGACCGTAACGGAACTTGACGCAATAAATCAAATTCTCTCTGCTATAGGAAGCGACCCTGTTATGTCTTTAGAAGACAATCTTGATATTGATATTGTAAATGCTCGTAGGTTACTAAAGGAAACCAGCAGACACATACAGCGTCAAGGTTGGGACTTTAACAAGACCACAAGGAAGCTGACACCTGATGAAGATACACATTATATTGCTTGGGACGATACAATAATTACTTTGAGTTCCTCAGATGGCAAGACATATGTTAAGCGTGGTGAGTGGCTCTACAATATGACTGATGGTACTTATGAGTTCCCTAAGCCAATTGAAGTCACTATTATCTATGGTGTAGATTTTGATGATTTGCCTGATTGTTTCAAGGAATATGTAACAGCTAAGACAGCTTTAGATTTTCAGAGTAGGTATTTTGGTGACACTACTGTATCACAGGATTTGCAGTTAGCAATGCAGATGGCTTATCAGGATATTGTGAATTATGACCTTAATATGTCTAACGCTAATATGCTGAATGTGGCTGGTGTGTCTGAAGTATTACAGAGGACTTGATATATTATGCTTATTTCACAAAACATTAAAAACCTTATCTCAGGTATTTCTCAGCAAGCACCTATCCTTAGGTTGCCTGAGCAACTTGAGATACAAGAGAATGGCTATAGTAGTGAGGCTAATGGTCTTGTTAAGAGACCTCCAACAGTGTTTATCAAAGCACTTACTTCTGCTTTAAGTGATAACGATGTTCCTTTGTTACACTTTGTAGATAGAGACTCTAACTTCAAATATTTTGTCTATTTTCATAAGAACAGCATACAGGTCTATGACACCAAAGGTGATAGATACCCTGTGATTATGAAAGAAGACCCTGCTTATGTTGAGACTGACAAGCCACAGGATAGCCTGAGGTGTGTCACTGTAGGAGACCATACTTTTATTACCAACAAAGAGATTAATACTCAAATGTCCTCGGAGAGTTCTCCAAATGTCTATGAGACACAAGGGGCTTTGGTAAATGTAAAGCAAGGTCAGTATGGCAGGACATATCAGATATGGGTTGATGACAAGTCTGTAGCAGCCATTACTACACCTGATGGCTCAGATAAATCTCACACTAAGCAGATTGATGTAAATTTTATTGTCGACCAATTGGCAACTCAGGTGCGTAATAGTGGCTATACTGTGGATACAGGTAGTTCATGGCTGCGTATTCGAGGAGTGAAAAGTGTTACTACAGCAGATGGCTTTAACAATCAGGCTATGTATGGCTTTACTCGTAAGGCTCAGAAGTTCTCATTGTTACCAGCAAGTGCTCCTGATGATTTTACTTTGGAGATAACAGGAGACCCTAATGGTGAAGCTGCGGGTAACTATTATGTGAAATATTCTGCGGAAGATAGAGTATGGAAAGAATGTGTCAAGCCCGCCACTACTATCAGCTTTGAGGCAAAGACAATGCCACATGAGTTAGTAAGGCAGGGGAATGGCTCTTTTGTATTCCAAAGGTGTCCGTGGGCGAAGCGTTCTGTAGGTGATGAAGACAGTAACCCTGTGCCATCATTCATTAACAATCCAATTTCTGACATTACATTTCACAGGAATAGATTAGTGTTCTTGTCAGGTGAGAATGTTGTGTGTTCTGAAAGTGCAGAATACTTCAACTTTTGGCAGACTACAGCTAGTGATATTTTAGATACTGACCCTATAGATGTAGCAACAACTACAGAGAGAGTCAACTATCTGAACTGGGCTATACCTTTCAATGGGGAACTCTATTGTTTCTCAGATAAGAGTCAGTTTGTCTTGAGAGCTGATGGAGTTTTGTCTCCAAAGAACACCGCGTTAGTGGAGGTTACTTCATTCAATGCAAACCCAACTTGTAGACCTGCAAGAGCTGGTAAGAACCTTTATTTTCCCTCAGATAAATCTGAGTACACGAGTATCAAAGAGTATTACTCAGTACAACAGGTGTCTGATGAAAAGAACGCACAAGACATTACTTCTCATGTGCCTGATTATATACCTAATGGTGTCTATCAGATTGCCTCAAATACTAATGAGAACATAATGCTCTTTATGACACATGGAGATGACTCAACATTCTATGTGTACAAGTATTTGTTCTTGAGTGAACAAAGAGTTCAATCAGCGTGGAGTCGTTGGGAAATGGGAGAAAGAATCTTTGGAGCGTTCTTTAGTGGTAGTACATTGTATCTTTTGATTAACAGAGGTGGTAAGCATTGTCTTGAAAAGATGAATTTTACTACATTCAATTCTGAAGATATTACTGGTAAAGAACCTTATAGAGTCTACTTGGATTCTAAAAAAATAGCTGCTACAGCTAAATATGATATTGACACAAAGACTACAACCTTTGATGTAGGCACTGAATATACTTTAGATGACTCAAGTAAAATCAAGGTTATGGGTCTTGTAACACCTGATGGTAAATATCAGGAATGTGAAGTCATAGATGGCAAGATTGTTCTTATGGGAGACTGGTGTAATACCAATGTAATCTTAGGGTTGCCTTACAAATTCCATATTCGCTTGAGTCCTATCTATCTACAGGAAAAGACTCAGCAGGGAGCAAATACCATTTTGACAGGTAGATTGCAGTTACGATACATCAGGCTCAACTATGCTAACACAGGTGGTTTCACTGTGAATGTAACTTATAACAGTGGTAGAAAATGTCAGTATGTGATGACTGGTAGGCAGATTGGTTTCAATAGTGCCACCTTGGGTCATGTACCGAATGATACAGGTATCTTTAAGTTTCCTGTGCAGTCATTAAATACCAATGTTCAAATAGATATTGATTCAGAATTACCACTTCCTTTGTCTTTGATAGGCTTCTTGTGGGAGGGTAACTTTGTAGCTAGGTCGAGAGGAGTGTGATATAAATGGGTGTAGCAATGGCTGTAGGTAGTGCTGCACTAGGGCTGTATGGTCAGAATAAGGCTTTAGAGGCTCAGGGTAGAGCAAATGCTCAGACAGCTAAAAATCTGCTTATGTCTATGAATTACAGTCTTCAAAACATGGAACAGGAAAGAGCTGACGCTTTTGACGCTACCATAGATGAACTTGAGAAACTGAAGATACAAGGGAATCGTTTGACTTCTCAGGTAAGTGCTTCAGTCAATGAGGGACTTGCAGGTGGTGGTAGAACAGCCAACCTTATTAAGAGAGCAAGTCAGGCTGATGTTGATAGGTCTGAAGTAAATGCAAAAGAGAATTATCGTAGAAAGTCCAATGAGATAGACCTCAATAAAGAGAGTGTCTTGTTGAGCACTAAGAATCAGATAGGCAGCATAAAGCAGGTAGAGAAACCATCAATACTTTCTAGTCTTATGACTCTTGGCACAGCCTACTATTCAGGTCTTCAGACTCAGGAAGCCATTAAGGCTATCCAAAGTAAGGCAGGGGTAGATAAGATAGGGAGTGTAGACCCTACTCATAAGATTCAGTTCCAAACTTCCTTATGGAAAGATGAACCGAGCTACTCTCATGCTATTGGTTTTAAGAATGGTGTCTATGGGGATAGTAGTAATTTCTCTTTTGGTTACAAGAATCCTTATGACCTTTATGAGACCAAAGATAACTGGACAAGTATGTTTAACTTTAAAAATCCATTTTAGAAAGGAGATAGATAAATGCCTAATGAAATCTCAAATGCCTTAGGTACAGCAAGGCAGTTTACACCGAAACCTAACTCACTCTATCAGGGTAGCTATAAAGACATGGGGGTGTCTCAGGCTTACGCAGGTCAGTCCTCATGGACTACTCTTGCAGACAATATGTCTAAATTGAATAATGCACTTCAGAGTTATGCTGTGGCACATGAGAAGTTCTTGGATTCCACAGGTCTTGATAAGGCACAGGATTTGATTAAGAGCAAATCTCCTGAAGATATTGAGAAGTTGAATCTTATGGATGGTGCTCAGACCGCTGGCCTTGTTGATGTTGGGTCTAACCCATACTTCAAGGCTTACGCTGAGAAACTTAGAGGTAACTTCTTAGGTGCTCGTATTAAGCAGGACTATGACGCTGAATATGCTGATAAACCAGCTAAGAGTGCCGAAGATGAACTCAAGAGATTCAATAAGTATGTCTCTGATTACCGCAAGGGTATTGTGGAAAATGCACCACCTAGTAATACAGTAGCATTTGACCGAGGGTTCTATGAGAACTCCTTGACCAATGCTACTAACCTTGTTACTTCTTATAACAAAAAGAAGAACGAGGAATATGTTGTTAATACAATGTCAGAAATCACAAATGAGATGGGTGACATAATTAATGACGCACCACAACTTCTAGCTGCTGACAATCATTCTTTCTCTGATAGGGTGAGAGAAATCTTTAATGCAGGTAGACTTATGGGTTTACCTCCACAGTATCGCCAAAAGTTAGCTGATGACTTTATGAAAAGACTGGTGGAGACAGGTGCAATTCCTATGGAAAGATTGAAGCAGATGGCTGACGCTGTGATTGTGCAAACAGACATGGCAGGTGATAAAAAGAAGTTGTCTGATATTGTTGATATGAACACTTTAGCGGAAGCTAATCTTTCGTACAACATGAGGTATGATAGGACACGCATGGAGAAATTTGTCAAAGATTATGGTGACTCAAAGCAGTATAATAAATTCCTACAAGAAACTGAGGCTATGAGATATAGCAATCCTCAGGAATATAGATTCCGTATGAATGTTGCACCTCAGGTAAAATCAGCCGAAGATAGACGTAAAGCAGACGAGGAGAGAGAGAGGAGAGCTTTTTTGTCCTCAATCAATCGTAAGAATGGTGGTTCAGGCAGCAGCAACAGTAAGAAGATTACTGATAAAGAGATTATGAATAGCACTATTAATGCTTGGATAAATGGTAATACCTACACACCTCAATATGGTACTATAAGTAACATGAAGTTTGATGAACCACTCTTTACTTCTTGTGTTATGAATGAAATGAGTTATCTTGCAAGCGTAGGTGCAACTACAGGTATCAATAAGCTACTATCCATGCCACAGGTTTCTTCCATTAAAAAGGATTTGATAACTCAGGTTAATTCTTCCTTGGCTTCAATTCATTTTGACTCTCAAGGAAATGTGACTTATGACACAAATGCTGAGAATCTCGTTAAGTGGTTTCAGGCTGACCCAGCAGGGGCTTCATTCTTTTATGGTGGTAGTACATCTAATGAAGCTCAGGTAATTTGTGGTCTAATTACTTCCACAGGAAGTTTAGATACAGCAATGAACTATTATGCTACTTGGAACACAAAGTCTACAGATGAAAAGAAGTTGGCTTTGAGTAACATTCAGCAATACTATGATGTGGACGCAGCTTATGGTGCTGAAAATATGCGTGATGGTGAAAAGACAGCCTTTACAATTACTGCTGACCCTAGCCTTAATTCTACATGGAGAACTCTTACAGCTATCCTTAGAATGAGGGGTATGAGTGAGGAGGACTCTCAGAATGAAGCAGGTAAAATGCTTGCACGGAATTTATTCTACTTTAGAGGTCTCTTGTGCCCTAAGTCTGTTTTGAATGGACTTGGTACTGGTAATGACCCTGAGTTCTTTGCACAGGCTATAGATGATTTGTCAGACTACAAAGAGAATGTGATTTTGTCTTATGACTTTGAGTCACAAATGTTTCTTTGCAAAGACCTTGAGACAGGTCAACAGTCTATGCGTAGCTTGGAGTCTATGAGACAGATAGCTCAGAATCTTGCAGAACAGGATGGAGCTAGGAAAGCACAGGCATACGCTGAAAATAACACTTCTATGACTGCTGATGATATTAATGAAGATAGAGACAGTAGAAATGCTACTTCTTTTGATGACTTAGCGGAAGCAGAGATAAGTGGAAGTGATACTATAAGTTCAGGCTATCAAGCACTAAAAGAAGCAGGTTCAAAACTATATGATTTCTTTTTCGGAGATTAAGGAGGTATTATGGCACTTAGAGAAATTTCAGACCCTATAGCTTACGCTACAGGTATTAACCCTGATTTGCTTAATGCACAGTTGAGACTTGAGTCAGCCAATGGTACTTCTACCTTGGCTACTCAGTATCATAATTATGGTGGTCTTAAAGGTGTTGAGGGCATGAACATGACAGACGATGGCTTTATCATTTTTAAAGATGATGAAGACTATATTGATTATGCAATCAAAGTAATGCCTCGTTATGGTCTTGTTGGTAAGAATGACCCTGATTCCTATATTCAGGCATTAAGGGATAGTAGTTATATTGTAGATGATGATGTTGAGTCTTACAAGAATAATCTTCCAGCACTCATGGGTGGCGAAAGTCACCCTGAGCTACCTAAATTGAACTGGGAGAATCTTGTAGTTAATACAGATGACCAACGTGTTACCAATACGGATAACTTGAGACCTGAGAGTGTCTATGGACTAAACCTAGCAGGAGCTTGGGCTAGACAAAATGTAGGCAGACCTCTACTGATTACTGGAGGTGCTGAGTGGGGTTATCATTCGGGTGATGGTAAAGATTTTACTCACTCTGCTGGCTGGAAAGCTGATGTGTGGATTGAGGGTTGCACAGGTAATACTGAGGGAGGCAAACTCTTTAAGGCTTATATGAACTCTCAAGGCTACTCATGTAATTGGGAAAATAACCATTGGGATATTGACTTCTCAGGCAGTGACGCTAGAGACCCACAGACACCTCAGGTTACTTTCGGTAACTTTTGGGATGTATCAGGCATGGGGAATATGCTTGATAATCAGGTAGGTTATTTAGATGACCCAGCACAATATAACGTACCTGAGCAACAACCTGTGAAGACTTTAGGGTTTTGGGAGGCACTGGCAGAGAACTTTTGGGACTCTGTAAGTTCCTCAGGTGTTGCTGATGTTTTTCAGCTTGTGTGGGGTTCTTTGGCTCACTCAGGTGGTAATAGACAACCTGTAAAGCAGGAGGATATAGATTATGTAAAGAACGCTTTGCCTAATGACAAGGAGGCTCAGGAGTTCTGCTTGTTGAATGGTCTTGATAGTGAAGAAATTCGTTGGCTGGTCAATCAGAAATTGGTGGATAAGCAGCGGAGAGAAGCTATTGAAGAATTTAAGGCAGGACATGAATGGAGTATTCAAAATGCACTTGTTAAGGCTGCTGGTGCTGTAGGGTATCTTGTAGACCCTTTGAATTTACTTCCAGTAGCTAAGAGCCTCACTGTTGTTAAAGCCTTGGGACGCTTAGGTGAAACTGTAAGTAATGTTAATAAAATTACTCAGTTGGCTCAGGTAGCTACTAAGGCTGGTATTCAACAAGCTGCATATGCAACTACAGATGAATACTTAAAGAAGAACTATGGTGGTGAAAAGGTTGACTATGCGAATACAGCTTTAATGTCTTTCTTTGCTGGTGGTATCCTGTCAGCAGGTGGTGGTATTTTCAAGATGTTGTCTAAGGGTGGCACAACTGCTAGGATAGCTCAGGTGGCTGACCATGTGGAAGATAAGGCCATACTCAGAGCTATGGATTCTGATGTGATTGAAAAGGCTAAATCTGAGACTCATGGGAAAGCCTTAGAAATCCATGACACTACTTTTGACACTAAGGTCAAAAGCAAGGTCTATCAGAAGCTAAGAGCTAATGAGAGAGTTATTGCTACTACTTATGATAAGGCTAGAGCAATGATTGAGGAAGCAAGCGGTATGGTTCTTCCTAAGTCCGTTAAGGCACTTTATGTACCTAATGAAGATTACACCATACTCTTGACAGACAAAATCAATCCTAAAGAGGTTGATAAATTGTTGGCTCATGAAATTGGTACTCATGGTGGTATTAAGAGAGCCTTGGGAGACAAGGGGTACAACACTCTTATGAGACAGATTCAAGCTCAGGCTGACAAAGAGGGAACAGTGTTCTTTGAAGCAAAACAAAGAGCTGGTTCATATGACCCTGAAGAAATCTTGGCACAATTGATAGAAGATGGGAAACTTCCTGATTCTATGTGGTCTAAGATGAAAGGGTTTATCAATAAGAGCTTTGGTGAAGCTGGCTTTGAAAATGTCCATATGGATAAAAAGCGTATTGAGGAGATTATGAGGCAGCAGATAGAGGCTAAACGAAATCCTTATGACATTTATGTTAATGAAGATGGTAGTACAGCCTTTGCAGGTATGAAGTTCTCACAGGACAATCTTTTCAACGCTCAGAGACTTGCTGATGTAATTGAACTTGATTCTGACGCTATCCGCATGGAAACTCAGGGTGACTTAAAGGGTGGCTCTGTAGGTCGTAGGCTTGGTCAGATGTTAGAGCAAGGAATTACTGGTCTTGGTCTCAATTCAGTATCAAACACCCTGCGTAAGTGGACACCTCGCTTATGGGAAGACCCTAGAGGTAGAGGTCTTGGTGATGTTCATACCATTACCGCAGAGACACATAAGCAGCAGATTATACAGCAGCTATCTAAACCTTACTTAGAATACTGTAAAATCAGACAGCAGTATTGTGGTAACAACTGGCTAAAGCGTATCCTAAATGCTGAAGCTGGACATAAGCAGTTTGATAAGCTGACCACAGACGCTTATAACCAAAAGTACGGAGGGAACTCTGCAATAACTTATGAGTACCCTAAGGAGATTTGGGAGGCTGTGGAAAAGATACATGAGTATCGTATGAAGCAGATTGAGCTTGGTAAGAAATCAAGCAAGAATGTTGGGTCTCGCAATAAGAACCTGATAGATGAAGATTGGTATAGTGTTGATGATGAAATGTGGAGAATTACAGACAGAGAGCAAGTCGGTAAATTCCTACAGACATTTGTCGACATTACCAAAGATGGCAAAGTGATTACAGCTAAGGAACAGGCTTCTAAGTTCCTTGCTGATTATTATAGAAGTTATGCGAAGCGTGATATTATCAAGGCTAAGTTACAGAGGGACGCTAAATTAGCTAACAAGAAAATCAAGGTGGAGAATGACGCTCTTGTTAAATCTCAGGGAGCTGAAGCGAAACTAAAGGAACTCAAAGATGAAAATATCACTGATGACGCTGTTGAGAAGTATTTGAATACACATATTCCTAATGCAGTCAAGCAGCTCCTTGAGGGACACTTTGACCCTGTTAGGGTAGCTGAGAGTGACGCTAAGTTAGGTAAGTTGTCTTTCTTACAGGAGCGTATTCCTATAGATACTTCAGGAGTCATGGAGGTAAACAATAGGCAGTTCTCCTTTGACAACAATCTCAGACTCTATGATATGGATAACATGGTCATAAAGAATATGAATCGTTTTGCAGGTGAATGTGCAATGCAAGCTAAGTTTGTCAACACTGACCACCTGAAGAACACTATCAGCAAAGTAGAGTCACAATTGCAGACTGCTGTTACTCAGGGCAAAATCAATGCTAACACTGCTGCTAAGGAACTTAGGGAATTTAAGAAAGCCATATGTGAGCTTAGAGGTATACGATTAGATGATAATAGTGACGAAGCTATGAGTAAAATGGGTGCATTGCTGCGTATTGCTCGTAATTTATCCTATGCTAAGAATGGTGCTAACATGGGCTTCAACCAGTTTGGAGAACTTGGTGGTACTATTGCTTATGGTGGTGTCAAGCAACTATTCCACATCTTCCCATCTTTGGGACGCTTTGTAGATGACCTTACAGAACATAAGGTATCACAGAGCATGGTGAGGGAAACTGAAGACGCTATGTTTGGTGCTAATCTTGAGTCTCAGATATTTAGTCATAGCTGGGGTGATAGGGTGGTAAGAGACGCTCTCACTGATGACTCTATCACAAGTAGTGCTCTCAAGACTATTGCTGATAAGACTTACAATTTAGGTAAGTTGACCTCAGGTATCAATATGTTGCCTAAGATGACTGACAGTATGCTCAGAGGTATGAGGACTGGGTTTATTACAGACTCTATAAAGGTTGCTCATGGTCTTGATGATTTTGTGTTTAGAGACCCATTTTCTAAGGCAAAACTGAAGATGGCTCATGTTTCCGAAAAGGAATGGCAGCACATTCAGGAGAACATTAGGAAGTATTCTGCTGTTGATAAGAATGGTAAGGTTACTAAGTTAGACATAAATAAATGGTTCAATGAAGATGTTGTGTCATATCAGAAATGGTATAACATGATTCAGCTTCAGGCAGAACGAGGTATAACTGTGGCTAACCGAAATGGTAACAAGAATCTCCTGAAGAACTCCAATGGATTTTGGTCAACTTTCTTCCAATTTAAAGATTACACATTGCGGTCTATCAATGCTCAGACTATGAGAGCGCTGACAGCAGGTGATAAAGATGACCTTTATTCTGCATTGCTAAGTATGGTGACTAACACAATGGTCTATGGAGCTAGAGCAGCTATGACTTATGAAGCTATGAAGTTGAGTGGTGCTGATGAAAAGGCAAAGAAGTATTGGGATAGAATGTTTAGTGATGGTAATCTTGCAAGAGCTATTGCTACAAGGTCAGCTATCATAGGTTCACCTTTGTCTTTTGCTAATGACGCTTATGAGGCATTTGGTGGGGATATGTCAATCCGCACCACAGTTGATAACGCTAGACGAATCAATAAAGGCGATTTAAGTGCTGATGAAACCTTAGGTAATGTTTTAGGTCAGCTTCCAGCGGTCAAGGAACTTTCAGCACCTTTAGATGTTGCCAATGTTATTAGTCATGCTGAGGGTGATAAATTTACAAAGCGTGACCTTGATACGCTTACACGGCTAATACCTATTCCTAGATTATTCTTGTTGAATACTTTCATTGATAAGGCTACATCTGAGGTGGCTGATTCCTTGGGTATTCCTGAGAAGAAAAGGAGGTAATGTATATTTATGAAAATTGAAATCACTTATGAGGGAGGTAGTGTAAACTACCTCATTCCTTTTGTATATCTTGAGAAAGCCTTTGTCAAAGTAGAGGTTAATGGTGTGCTGAAGTCACTTCATATTGACTATGAGATTAATGACAACTATGTGAAATTCACAAGACCTACTAAGTCTTCTGATACTATCCATATTTATAGGAAGACAACCACAGACCGCTTGGTTAAATTCCATGATGGTTCTGTATTACGTAGTGAAGACCTGACAAGGTTACAGTTGCAATTGCTCCATGTCATTGAGGAAAAAGGTACATTTACTGTGACTGAGGTAACTCAGAATCTCAAGCAGCTACAATTGGAGCGTGTAGTTCAGCTTCAAGATGGCTTGAGGGTGACTAGAGGTACAGTGTTAGGATACAAGCAGGGTGGATATGTCAGAGCTGATTTGAATGACTATACAACACTTCAGGACTTGGTACTGGCTTTGAGTGACTCTAACGATGGTAAGGTGAACGCTTTGGAAAGAGGTCAGTTTGCTATCAATGATTTGCCCGATGGTGCTACTGTTTTTGTAGGTACTGATGGACAATTCAGAACCACTATGCCTAATGAGTCGGGTAACTTTATTAAGATTTTAGGAACTGTAGAGGGCAATGTGCTTCAGTGGAAACCTGACACATTGGCAGTACAGTTGGCCTAAAGGAATGGAGGTTGATAATAGATGAAATGGGTTAATATAGGTGATGTAGAGGAATTTGATTTATATTCAACTTTTACAACTGTAAAAGATAATGAAATGAAATATTCAAATACAGCAAGATGTATAATGACAGGCTCTAGTGGCTTATTGATACATAAATTACCTGAGGAAATTACAGAAGCATGGGTATCATTTGATGTTGCTATTCCATCGGGGATACGTCAACCCAATGCTTTAGCGTTAAGTTCTTTTGGTTTTGATAAGGACAATTCAGAGAGCGTTGCAAGCATCCCATGTTGCCTTATGCAATACGGAGGTGAGTTTCTTATTCATCCTAAAGTTGGTCTAGGTACTAAGAGTTATACAGGTCAAGTAATTTATGACCCTGAGGTTACTTGGGATTTTAGTGACAAGAAACCTCATAATATTGAAATTCATGTAAAGACAGGTAGTGCGGGACGAATAGATGTATGGTTTGACCACAAGTTATCTTTTTCTTATCGTTCTCCCTCAGATTTTTCTTTTAATATACAGTATCTAAAAATTCGACACGCTAACTATCTCCGTCCATTTTATTTTTCCTCTTTCATACTTCAGGACACTCGCAGGATTGGATATGAAAAGTTTGTCAAGCTGAATATTGACCCTGCTACTGAACAGAATATGCCTCAGGGTAGTACAACCAATTATACCCTTAGTGGACTTGCGGATTCTTCAGAATACTCAGATATAACAGGTGTGGTTGCTGTGCTTCAGGCTACTTCTCGTGACGCTAATATCTCTACAGGTACATATACCCTTAATGGGGCTGCGATAGGTACTATTGATGTTTCTGATTCCAGTGGTAAGGCATATGAAACAGCTCATGCGGAGACCAATAGTGTTACAGGTCTCCCATTTACTCGTGATGACATTGAGGGACAGACTTTGAGTTTCACTGTGAATGGGGCTGAGTAACTTATGGCACTAAAAGGAATATCGGAGAGTTTCTACACCTATAAAAAAGAAGTAGATAATACATTGCCTGAGGGAGCTGGTGGATTCCAGCTTCCTTTTCTTTTGCAGAGATTACATAAAGGTCTTGATGTACGCAAGTTAGAAGTGTTCTACACATACAAGCGTGATGACCTTATAAATCTTTGGGAGGGTACAGACAGTCAGATAGTAGGTATCACAGAATCTTATGTTACCCATAGACCCCATGATGGTCTTGATGTGCATGAAGTCACTCCTTTTATACAGTATAGACCGCATGATGGTCTTGACATCAGAGACCTTGAAGTGTTTGCTTTGGTGAGACAAGAGGATATGGTGGATACTTTTAAGATTCCTTATGGTATCGGAGGAACTATAGAGGCATATGCACTCTACAGAGTATTGCAGCTTGTAGGTTATCTACATAATTTTAGAGACTTAAAGATTAAAGGGATTGCTTTGGAAAACCATTATATTCCTTTGAAAGCTGTAGAAACTATTAATAGAATTAGTCTAAAGAATAATACAACGGAGGATATAGAAAATGAGAAAGAGGGTTGATAATATTTTTAATCATTTATGGACACAGACAGAAATGTTGGTAGGAGCTACTGCAAGTTCCCTTTGGGCACTTCTGAGCTTTTGCGTAGGTGGCATTGACGCACCCATGAAAGCACTGGCTGTACTGATGTGTCTTGATTTTGCTACTGGCATTACTGCTGGTTGGAGAAGTAAGGAGCTGAGTTCTCGCAAAGGCACTAATGGTATCTTCAAGAAAATGGTGGTGCTTATGTGTGTGACGATGGCTTATATGCTTGATGTGTCTTTGGGTACTGATATGCTCAGAGGTATGACTATTTCAGCATTTTCGGTTATTGAGGCTATGAGCCTGATGGAGAACCTTGACCGCATGGGGTATGGCTCGATGATACCTAATGTGCTGAGGGTTCGCTTGGCTCAGATTGCAGAGGAAAAGAAGATTAAGAGGGGAGAGGATAAGAATGACTAATGGTATTGATGTATCTGAGAATAATGGTTATATTTCTCAGGACACTTGGGACAAGCTGGCTGAGGCTGGCTACAAGTTTGCTTATGTTCGTTGTTCCTATGGTCGACATGGGGTTGACGAAATGTTCCAGCATAATGTTGAATGTGCACATAAGGCTGGTATGAGAGTTGGCGCTTATCACTACAGTTATGCTTTGTCTTTTGAGGAGGCTCGTGAGGAAGCCCAGCATTGCTCTAAGGTGATTGCTGACGCTGGTGTGCTCTTGGAACTGCCTGTCTTCTATGATATGGAGGACGCTGATGGCTACAAGGCAAGACACTTCTTTACTTTTGATAGAGTGGTCATCACTGAGATGTGTCGTGCATTTGGTGAAACTTTAGGTCTCAATTGGGGTGTCTATGCTTCCTACAGTTGGCTTCAGGACTATATTGATTGGAAGTACCTCGATTGTCCTATTTGGAACGCTGAATGGGGTAATGAAGATGACTTTGGTGGCTATGTGTGGCAGCACACTGATAGCTTGCAGTTTGATGGACATACCTTTGATGGTAACAAAATGTACATTGAATGGTAGGCTCTGAGACGCTCTGTGGTGCACTTTAAGCACCTAAGGATAAATTGTATATAGATGTAGATAAAGGCTACCTGTGGGTCTCCTAGAGGCTCATATGGTAGCCTATTTCTTTTGATTGGAGGTAGATAAATATGGCTAATGTAAAGCTCCCACAGGAAATTATAGATATGTTGGGTCAGCAGGAAGCTAATGCACTCCTTGAGGGTCTTAATGACCCTGAGACACGCAAGAACCCTGCGTTCCTTGGTAAAGTTCGCCAGTTCCTAAAGGACAACAATTTCATAACCACTACTGAAACTGAGGGTGTCACTCAGATTCTTCAGGATATGAACAACATTCCTGACCTCATAGGGGACGAGGTGATTAGGCATTGAATTGGTCTAATGCTGATATTGCTAAGGCTAAGGAGACCTTTTGGGCTTTCGTATATATCGTATGGAAGTCCATCGGTCTTCCTAAGCCTACCCCTATACAGGTTGATATTGCTCAGTTCCTACAGAATCCACCATCAGACCGAGTCATCATTCAGGGATTCCGAGGAGTGGCTAAGAGTTTCCTAACCTGTGCCTATGCGGTTTGGAGACTATGGTCTGACAGGGACTTGAAAGTATTGATTATTTCTGCGTCCTCTGACAGAGCAGACGCTAACGCTAGATTCATTAAGAGTATCATAAATACCCTGCCTTTCCTTGAGGATATGAAAGCTACCAAAGACCAGCTAGACACACAGAATCTATTCTCTGTGGGTGGAGCTAAGGCTGACATATCTCCCTCTGTGAAGTCCGTAGGTATCACAGGTCAGATTACAGGTACTCGTGCTGACTTGCTTATCTCTGATGATGTGGAAGTACCTAAGAACTCAGGGACGCAGTTACAGCGTGAAAAGCTGGCTGAAGCTGTAAAGGAGTATGACGCTATCCTGAAACCTAATGGTCAGATTATCTATCTAGGGACACCTCAGAATGAAGCGTCTCTTTACAACACCTTGCAGAACCGAGGTTATGTCACTAGGATTTGGACTGTGCTCTATCCTGAGAATCAGGCAGAGCGAGATTCCTATGGTGACACTTTAGCTCCTTTCATTGCTAAGAGGTATGATAGTGACCCTGACAAATATGCAGGTCAACCTACTGACCCTGAGCGATTTGATGACATAGAGATTGCGAAGCGTAAGCTATCTTATGGTAAGGCTGGTTTTGCACTTCAGTTTATGCTGAATACAAATCTATCTGACTATGAGAAATATCCACTCAAGGTATCTGACCTCATTGTTGAGGAACTAGATATGCACGAGACTTCAGTGAAGTGGTCTTGGGCTAATGGTGTCCAGCAGCGACTTCAGGATATTCCATGTGTCGCTATGAAAGGTGATATGTACTATGCACCCCTCAGTAGGTCTCCTGACACTATGCCATATACAGGTACAGTGATGGCTATTGACCCATCAGGTAGAGGTAAGGACGAAAGCTCCTATGCTATCGTCAAGTGCCTCAATGGCTATTTGTTCCTTATGGATGTAGGAGGTTTCGAGGAGGGTTACAGTGACCTGACATTAACTAAGATGGCTCAGATAGCTAAGTTTTGGAATGTAAATGAAGTAGTGGTTGAGGCTAACTTTGGTGACGGAATGTTTACTAAGGTTATGACTCCTATCTTCAATAAGATACACCCTGTTGCTATTCAGGAGGTCAAGAACACAAAGCAAAAGGAGCTGCGTATCATTGACACATTAGAGCCAGTGCTTATGAGACACAAGCTGATTGTCAACACGAGTGTCATTGAGAATGACTATAGGAGATTTGAGACCAATCAGGCTTACTCCTTTATCTATCAGATGACTCGCATTTGTCGTGATAAAAATGCTATTGCACATGATGATAGACTTGACGCTGTTACTATGGCTGTGGCTTACTGGTTGGACAATATGGACATTGATGGTGAACAAAGCACTAAGCAGGGACTTGAGGGTGACATAGAGGACTGGATAACTGTGGGGATACTTCAGAAACATGAGCCTCGTAATGCTTGCTTGAAGAATGTTAAGGTACTTAGAGATGTCCATTAGGAATATACAGTTGTTTTGAGTGATTTTAATTGGCACACAATTAACCATTTTTCTCAAAAACGCTAATTGGCACACAATAAGGAAAAAGGTAGCCAAAAGTATATATAAGTGTATGTATTCACCCTAGGTTGCTTCTCCTACTATAAGTTACTTCAGGTCACTGATGGAATATGTAGGCTGAAGACAATTATATTGGTATAAGTTGATTCAGGTGATAAAGGTAGTAAAGGTAGACTAAAGTTAGCTATCCTCTTACTACCTTTTTATTATTTAAAATATTTATTAAAAGGATTGATATTAAATTGATAGAAAAAGACTTAGATATATTATTTAAAAGTAATTCAGGGATATGGGATAAACAGATAGCTTTCAGTCCAAAAGACATAGCAACTATGTTTAATATCCCTCTATCCACTATCACTAAAAAGATTAAAGAGGGTGCTATAGAGTGCTTTAAGGTGGGTAGACATTACAGAGTTAGTAGACTCTCTTTGTATAAGTTTATTCAGAACAATGAGTGTTTATATGATTTATAAGCACTGATAAGCACCTCATATTTTATAACTTCTTTAATTACAAGGCTTCAAAGCCTGTTCAGAGTTTAGGCCTAAAAACTTACGAATATACTTGATATTTTTCAACTTCTATATTAAAATATAGTCACCGAGGATGGAGTAGAGAAAATCCCTGTACCAGACAATTTTTCCGCGGAGGCTGGGACAGGATTTTTCCTGAAAAATCCTACCTATATGGGAGAGATAGCAAGGAGGCAATCTCTCTTTAGATGTTTTTTAAATCAAGGAGGAATTTACTATGGCTATGGTCGTAAAGAACAACATGACCGCAATTAACACTCTCAACACTTTGAACAAGAACTCCAGCGCCCTGTCCAAGAGCCTGCAGAAGGTTTCTTCCGGCATGAAGATTAACAGCGCTGCTGATGATGCTTCCGGTTACGCAATTTCCGAGCGCATGCGCGTTCAGATCCGTTCCTTGGATCAGGCTAACCAGAACACCCAGAACGGCAGCTCCATGATGAAGGTTGCCGAGGGTGCTGTAAGCTCCACTGTTGAGATTCTCAAGACTTTGAAGGAAAAGGCTGTAAACGCAGCCAACGATTCCAACACCGATTCTGACCGTCAGACCATCCAGAAGGAACTGGATCAGTCCATCGACCAGATTAACGATAACGCAAATGTAACCTTCAACGGCAAGTATCTGGTTGACGGTTCCAAGAACAGCAAGGGAAATGCTACCTATACTGTATTGACCAATCAGAGCTTGGGAACTGAGACTACAGCTTCTACCAAGTTGACTGATTTGACCGCTCGCAGTGGTGACAGTTTGGAGATTGTTACTACAGATAAGGTTACTGTATCTTATGTACAGGCTGGCAAGACTTATAGCACTACCTTTGGTATAGATGAGAATACTACACTGCAGGATATATTCACTAATGCTGAGGCTGCTGACGATAGTAGTAAGATTTTTGCAGATGCTACTAATGAAAGTGTTAGAGCATCTATGGGAGATGTAGCAGCAGATAAGGCTGATGCCGAAATGCTGGCAGCAGATAAAACTTTGTATGGTGATGCAACTGCTGGAAAAATTGATACCACTAAGACGCTGGCATACGACAAGGCTATAGAGGATGCTGGCATTGCTGCAGATTCTGCTGCTGGTAAAGCTTTGAAACAAGCTGTGAAAGCAACAGTTACAGCTATTAATAACTATAATGGAAATGCTGCAACTGCCGCTGGAGACAAGTTGGATGTCAATGCATTTAAAAAGTATTTGACTGATGATGGAACCGATCTTAATACTACGACTAATGCCGAAAAACTTGATTTTCTTAAGATTGTGACATCTGATAAGAACTATGCCAAGGCAACCGATGTTAAAACAGCAACAAGCGATTATGCGGCATATGAAACTGCTAAAAAGGCCTCAGATGCACTGCATACTGCATTGGTAGACAGTGCAACTGTAGGTAAAGATGCTGCTGGTGACAAGGTTGATACTGCTTCTGGCGAAAAGGGTATCAGCATTACTGCTAATACTGCTGGTATTGGTGGTCAGATTTCCGGTCTGAACATTAGCATTACTGATTCTAAGGGCAATGTAAAATATATATTGGCATCTGGCAGTACAATATTCGACTATTGGATCTACGGAGCTTTCTCTAGGCTTTTATGATGAGGCTGTCAAACAATGTAATCCTTCACAACGTATATCTATAATGTTTTCATATATTTATACAATGGTAGCAGGTCATGTATCTCCCGCACAGATTATGCAGGGAATGAAGAAAATCAACGAATGGCTGCCCCCCGTTGAAGCACTGCCAGATATAGACGAGGATGATTGCACCAAGTCACTGCAGGAAATGGTGGATGATTTTCGTTTTTGTCACAAAATGAGTCCTCTGGAGATTGCCACCATGCTTAAAGAAATGCGGATTGATATTGCAGTGGACTTGGCAGGGTATACTACAAATACAGGACTTTTTTTATTTCGCTACCGCCTTGCTCCAGTGCAAATTTCGGGTCTAGGTTGGATGGAAAGTACAGGGCTGGAGGAAACGGATTATTTGATTACCGACAAAAGGATTGATCCGCCGGAGCAGTCTTATATTACGGAAAAGCCATTGTATCTACCAACCTGTTTCTGCTATCAGCAGCAAAAGGAACTGCCGAAATCAAAGAAGGCACCTTGTATGGATAATGGGTATATCACCTTTGGTTCTTTTAATCGAGTCACTAAATTTACCGATCCTATGCTGATAGCCTGGCGTGAGATTCTAAACAGAGTACCTGATTCCAAGCTATTGTTAAAAACAATTGATTTTGCATCTGACAAAACCAATTTGGTCGCAGTATTCTGACCGCAGCAGGTTTGCCAGAACTGGTGGCAGATTCTCCAGACAAATATGTTGATTTAGCCATTAATCTGGCCAATGATTGGGAGCTGTTGGATGTGCTACACAAAAATCTTCGTGCTATATTGCAGAAATCAACTTTGATGGATGGGCGTGGTTATGCAGCTGCATTGGAAAAGCAATATATCAAAATGGTTCACTAGACTTAGTTAGTAGAGAAATATATTTGAGGTGTAATTATGTTGAAACTAGATCCCAATATACAAAGATTTATCATATCATCACCTGCAAAATTCAGCGGAGAGTATGAAGATGATAATGTGAGTATTGCAATTCAATTTGAAAGAAATATTGTTGAAACGTTTTATAGAAATCAAAGATTTTATATGGTATCCATATGTATATTCCAAGAATTACCAATTATGAAAAGTTTATTTATTCAGATAAATCACGAGTGGATTTGAATATTCCCCTGGAGTTAGACAAAATTGGACTTATATCAGGTTTGTTAAACATAAATCATATGGAAAGGTCTTATACAGCATTTTATAATGCAGCGAGGTTTTATTGGCGAGCATTACATAATATGGAAAATGAACCAGAGTTAGCTTTTATAGATTTAGTATCATGTGGAGAAGCATTGTCAGGTGGATTTGATTTCAAAACAGATGATTTAATTTCTCATGATGCTGAATTACGTAACATTATAAATGTTATAAAAAATGGCAATATAAACAATACTGATAAAACAAAAATATGTTTATTCATGAGAAAAAGACTTTATCAAGTAAGACGAAAATATGTCTTAACAATATCTAATTCTTTAAATGATTACTTTTTTTCAAATAATGAAACTTCGTGTGATACAACTATGTGTAGTATTTCAAGTGAAAATATAGATAAATGTATTAAACGCACATATGATTTACGAAGCAAATATGTGCATGAAGGGCTATATTTAGGAGATAAAATTAAAGAACTTACTAATTATGATAATGAAATTGCTATTACGCTCAATGATGACAAAAATATGATTAACACATTAACATTACATGGTCTAGAACGTATTATGCGATATTGCTTGTTAGTGTATATACATAACTATCTTGGTATTAACATCGATGATAGGCTCAAGGTTGATAACGATGTATTAACAATAGCTTCTAAATAGTTGCTTGCTCGACAAATCACAATTTAAATAGCAAAATGATTTTTTTGCTGGATTTTGCTATAACGAGGTGTCCGATGTCCCCCACCGCTATAGGTGGCGGGAAGATGTGCTAATGACAGGGGGGAGCTAATATCTCCACCCTCGTCGAAACCCCATTGAAAGAAAATGAAAAAATCATTTTCTTTGAATAATGTAGGGGTTATAATATATATAGGAAAATTGAGAGCAAATGAGAAAGGTAGGTGGCGGTTGTGCTTGTTAGAGAACGGGTTGAGGATCAGGAATATCTTTTGCTGTCTCCTTTGGCGGCTAAGAGCCGTGAGGCTGAAAGGGATAAGCAGCAGGAGGAGTGTCCATTTCGCACCAAATTCCAAAGAGATCGGGATAGAATCTTACATTCCAAAGCATTTCGCCGCCTTAAGCATAAGACACAGGTTTTTATTGTCTCCGGGGATCACTACCGTACTAGAATGACTCATAGTCTGGAAGTAGCTCAGATTGGACGAACTATTGCCAGAGGCCTTAGTCTAAATGAGGATTTGACGGAAGCCATAGCCTTGGGCCATGACGTAGGTCACACGCCCTTTGGTCATTCTGGGGAATCGGCTCTTAATAAGCTGTGCGATCATTTTGCCCATAATGAGCAAAGTCTGAGAGTGCTAAAATATTTGGAGAAAAATGGTCAAGGTTTGAATCTGACTCAGGAGGTGCAGGATGGAATACTTCATCACAGTGGGGCGGTACTTCCCTATACTATGGAGGGAAGGATTGTGCACTGGGCGGATCGAATTGCCTATCTTTGTCATGATTTTGATGACAGTATGCGGGCAGGGCTTTTGTCCGTCAATGATTTGCCAGAGCAGGTGCAAAGCCATATTGGCACAGTAACCTCTCAGATGATTACCAACATGGTGTCAGATGTAATCTGTCAATCTGAAAAGGCAGGAGATATTGTTTTTTCACCTCAGCTGACAGAGGCAATGAATGTATTTCGCCAGTTTATGTTTAAGAATATCTATCATTCAGAAGCCTTGGCCCGGGAAAGATGGCAGGGAGTATTTGTCTTGGAACAGCTTTACAAATACTTTATGGAGGATAGCAGCCGTTTGCCAGAGGAATTTAAAGAAAGAGAAAAGCAATGGGGCCTCCAGCAAACAGTGGTGGACTATGTGGCAGGCTTAACGGATAGCTATGCAGTGCAGCTTTTCAATCATATTTTTATGCCTCCTGTAGGGGAAATGGTGCGTTAGAAAATTTAAAATATATGTAGGGAGCATATTTGCCTTGGGGCAGATGTGCTCTTTTTTTCTAAAACTAACCTTTTTAGTCAACATTTTTAATGCTATTTTAAGAAAAATATTATAAACTAGAGAGGTAAATTTGTATGGTAAAATGGAAATTTTCACCTAAAGGACGGTGTTTTTATGAAAAAAGCGAAGCTTATATTGGGGGCCTGGCTGCTGACAGGAAGCCTGCTGGGATATATGCCTACCGGCAGCTGTATGTCCCTGTCCTTGGATGAGGCTGTGGATATGGCCATAAAGAACAATCCTGATGTGCTCATTACCCAGCTAGGGGAAGAAAAGGCTAAGGCAGGTTTGCGACAGGCCAGAGGTCAGAACAGCATTAGCTGGACAGCTGGTTCTACCTTCGGCAGATCCGATAACAATAATCTTGGCTGGAATAACAGTAACAATAACAAGATTTCTGCTTCCCTGCCAATTTATTCTGGAGGCGTGCATCAGAACAATATTAAAAGCAGTGAGCTGGATGTGGATATAGCCAAGCTGCAAACAGAAAGAAAATGGGAAACTACCCAGCTGGCTGTAATTCAGGCCTATTATGATGTGCTGGAGGCGCAAAAGAAAATTGGTGTCTATCAGGATACAGTTAATAAATACCAGCAGCATCTGATAAACGTGGAGCAGCTTTATAGCGCAGGCAGTAAGGCCAAGGTAGAGGTGCTGCGGTCTGAGGTGGAGCTTTCCAACGCCAGACAGGATTTAATCAAGGGAAAGAATACCTATGATAACAATCTTAGTACCCTGAAAAATCTTTTGTATTTGGATAGTCAGGAGCCATTGGAGCTGACAGATGATTTTGTCTATATTCCCTTTGCCGGCAGTATAGGCGATTGTGTGGATTTTGCCTTGGCCAATCGAAAGGAGCTTTTGATTGACAGCTATCAGCTGCAGCAAAAGGAATTGGCTGTTAAAAATGCCAAGGCAGGCTACCTGCCTACAGTGGATTTGTCATTAGGGGCAGGCTGGAACAAGCAGGTTCTGCCAGATGGAGACAATCATGAATATAGCGCTTCCATTGGTGTTAGCTGGAATATTTTTGACAGTGGTGTAACAGCAGGCAAGGTGGATGCTGCCAATACAGAGCTAAAGATTGCCCAGGCTACGCTGCAAAAGGATAAAAATGATATAGATTTGTCTGTGCGGAAAAACTATAACAGTATGCGAGAAGCGGAGGAGCGCTTCAATTCTACGGAAACAGCCATAAAGCAGGCAGAGGAGGATTATTTTATTGCTCAGGAAAAATACAAGGCTGGGGAAGGCATAATGCTGGATATTATTGATGCTCAGGAGGCTTTGTCCACCGCTCGTCAGAATTATATCAGTGCCCAATATGATTATGCCCGCTATAAGGCAGCCTTGGAAGCAGATATGGGTGGCACCAATGAGCCAGCCCCCATTGATAATTAGTGAGGAGATAGTATATGGCAAAAGTATTACAAGGCAAGGTAAAATGGCTGGTGTTGGTCGTTGTACTGGTGGCAGCTGCTGTTGGTGGCTATATGTATTACAACAGTCAGCAGGAGGCCGCTAAGGCCAATATTAATGCAGATTTGGTAGAAACACAGCGGCAAAGTCTGAAATCTGTGGTTTCAGCTACAGGAACTATTAGACCTGTGGACTCTGTTGAGGTTAGCTCCAAGATTACCGCCAGAATCAAATCTGTGCTGGTAAAGGAAAACGATACAGTTAAGGCGGGGCAGACTGTGGCTATTCTGGATGGCAAGGACTACGAGGCCACTAAGGATCAGGCTACCTACAAGGTAAATAATACCCGCTCCAAATATAATAGAGCAGAGTATCTTTACTCCATTGGCGCCAAATCTAAGGAGGAACTGGAGGATGCAGAGTATGATTACAACACAGCCGAAAGCTCTTTGTCCAAGACAGAATCTGATTTGGCAGAAACCGTTATTACAGCTCCTATGGATGGCGTGGTAGTAGGAGAACCAAAATCTGCCGGTACTATGGCGGTACAGGGAAATAGCAATCCAACTGTTATTATGACCATTGCTGATATGTCCCGGAAGCAGATTATTGCCAAGGTGGATGAAACGGATATTGGCAGTGTAAAGGTAGGTCAGAAGGCAACTTTTACGGTGGATACCTATAATGGCAAAACCTTTACCGCTACAGTGTCCAGAATTTCACAGACTGATGTTACCAATAGCTGGAACATTAATACCAGCTCCGCCAATACCAGCACACCTACAGTTATTTACTATTATGTGATTCTGGATGTGGATGATCCGGATAATCTCCTTTTGCCAGCTATGACTGCCAGAGTGGATATTGTTACCGACGAAAAGGAAAATGCTTTGGTGGTGCCAATTTCCGCCTTGAAAACAGATTCCTCCGGCTCCTATGTAATGGTAGCTGCTGGGAAGGAGCAGGAAAAGCGGTATGTTTCTACAGGTATCTACAGTGATGAATATGTGGAGATTACCGATGGGCTGACCGATGGAGAACAGCTGGTAGTCACCTACAAATCCAAATCCAGCTCTAGTAAGAATATGGGTGGGCCGCCACCAATGTAAAAGGAGGTTAGCTATGGATAAAAAAGATGCAATAGCTATCCGTCTCAGGGATATTAAGAAAATTTATAAGATGGGCGGTCAGGAGCTGGCTGCTCTGAATGGTATTAATTTGGATATAAAACGAGGGGAATTTGCTGCTCTCATGGGACCATCAGGCTCTGGTAAATCCACTCTGATGAACATTCTAGGTTGTTTGGACAGACCTACAGTAGGCTCCTATGAGCTGGAGGGCAAGGAAGTAGCTCATTTATCAGATGATGAGCTGGCCGTGATGCGCAATAAGCATATTGGCTTTGTCTTTCAGAATTTTAATCTGCTGTCCCGGATTTCCTCTTTGGAAAATGTGGCCCTGCCTTTGGTTTATGCCGGGGTAGGAGCTTCAGAGCGACGCAAAAGAGCGCAAGAGGTTTTGGAGGCGGTAGGTCTGGGGGATCGAGCAGAGCATCTGCCTAATGAGCTATCTGGTGGTCAGCGGCAAAGAGTGGCCATTGCCAGAGCCTTGGTAAATAATCCAGAAATTATTATGGCTGATGAACCTACAGGTAATCTGGATACCAAATCCACCAAGGAAATTATGGAAATATTTCAGGAAATGCATGGTCGAGGTAAAACCATTATTCTGGTAACCCATGAGCCGGAGATTGCTGTATGTGCCAATAGACAGCTTTTGGTGCGGGATGGGGTTATTACCAGAGACGAAGGAAAGGGCGTGGTGTTGGATGTTGTTTAAGGAATGCTTCCTGATGGCCTTTACAGCTCTATATGCCAACAAGCTTCGCTCACTTTTAACCATGCTGGGCATTATTATTGGCGTGGGAGCCGTTATTGCTATGGTATCTGTAGGTATGGGTGTTCGCAGCAATGTACAGGAATCCATTGCCAGCCTGGGTAGCAATATGCTTATCGTATCTCCTGGTTCTTCCAATCGCAGCGGCCCTAGGGGGGCTGCTGGCTCTAAGACCACTTTGAAATATGAGGATGCCCAGGCCATAGAGAGCAAGGTGCGGAATATTGATTACGTATCTCCCAATGCCAGTGGCAATTACCAGATTGTTAATGGTAATCAAAACTGGAATACCAGTGTTCAAGGTGTAACTCCTGGTTATATGGATATCAAATCCCTGTCGGTGCAGTCTGGTTCCTTTATTACCCAGGAACAAATGAATAAGCGGGAAAGAGTGGCTGTTATTGGTACGACTGTGGCAGAAAATCTATTTGGTTCCGAGAATCCTGTAGGCAAAAAAATCAGGGTGAACAATCAGCCCTTTCGGGTAATTGGTCTTTTGGAAAGCAAAGGCCAGTCATCTATGGGACAGGATCAGGATGATGTGGTAATAATACCACTGACTACGGCTCAGGAGAGAGTGCTGGGTATTACCTATGTTAATTCCATCAGCATTCAGGTGAGCAATGCCAAATATATGGATCAGGTCCAGGAGGATGTAGAAATTCTTTTGCGCCAGCGACACAAAATTGTAGGAGGCAAGGAAGATGATTTCCATGTACGGAACCTTACCAGCCTGATGGAAACCATGACTCAGACTACCACCATGATAACCCTGCTTTTGGGCAGTGTGGCAGGTATTTCCCTAGTGGTAGGCGGGATTGGTATTATGAATATCATGATGGTCTCTGTAACAGAGAGAACCAGAGAAATTGGTATTCGCAAAGCCTTGGGAGCAACCTTCAACAATATCATGATGCAGTTTCTGATTGAATCTGTGGTTATTGGTGTTATAGGAGGTATTATTGGCATTTTCCTGGGCTGTGGCATTTCTTCCATTATTGCCAAGGTAGGAGGCTTTAATACAGTGATTACCTGGGCGCCAATTGCGGTATCCTTTAGCTTTTCCGTGGGAATTGGCCTGCTTTTTGGTATCTTGCCAGCTCGCAAGGCTGCTCGTTTGGATCCAATAGAGGCTCTGCGTTATGAATAATTTGTTTATGCCTGTGCAAAGATAAATTTTCTTTAAAATTGGTAAAATTTCTCATTGTTTTTTTGCAAGATTTATTATATATTTATTGGGTATAAGTATATAGTAAATCTTGTTTTTTACGGAAGGATGTTGACGGCATTGTTTGGCATGTCTATGGATATAGGAATTGATTTGGGTACAGCCAATGTGCTGATTTATATTAAGGGCAAGGGCGTTGTCCTGCGGGAGCCATCAGTAGTGGCTATTGATAGAGATACCAATAATATTTTGGCTGTAGGAGAGGAGGCACGGCAGATGATAGGCCGTACTCCTGGCAATATTGTAGCTATTCGCCCCATGCGGGATGGAGTTATTGCAGATTTTGATATTACGGAGTCTATGCTGCGCCATTTTATTGAGAAGGTAACTGGTCACAGTTTTATGATTCGCCCTAGAATTATGGTATGTATTCCTTCCTGTATTACTATGGTGGAGCAGCGGGCCATTCAGGAGGCTGCTGAGCAGGCTGGAGCCCGCAGCACTTATTTGATTGAGGAGCCTTTGGCAGCAGCTATGGGTGCAGGCCTGGATATTTCCGAGCCTTATGGTTCTATGGTAGTGGATATTGGCGGCGGTACTACAGATGTGGCTGTTATCAGCTTAGGTGGTATTGTTATTAGCGATAGCCTGCGAGTGGCTGGTGATAAATTTGATGAAGCCATTATGGATTACATCAAAAAAGAATTTAATCTCATGATTGGTGAACGCACTGCCGAGAATATCAAAATGGAGGTTGGGGCAGCCTTCCCAGAGGCTCGCCACAGCAAGATGAATATTCGGGGCCGGGATTTGCTGACAGGCTTGCCAAAGAATATTGAAGTAACTACAGAGCAGGTTAGCAAGGCTCTGGAGTCTTCTGTGGTTCAGATTGTGGATTGTGTCAAGGAGGTATTGGAGAAATGCCCACCAGAATTGGCTTCCGATATTATGGATCACGGCATTATTCTTACTGGTGGTGGAGCTATGCTCTACGGGTTGGATGAATTGATACGCAAGGAGACTCAGATTAGCACCAGCTTGGCAGAGGATCCATTGAGTTGTGTGGCTTTAGGTACAGGCCGAGCTTTGGAAAATATTGATAAATTAGATAGCAAGAAAAGTATTGCTTTTTGGAAATAAAAGGCATATAGGTTAACGGATAAGTTAATCAAAGGGGGATTTGCATATGTGGCGAGGTTTGTACACCGCAGCTACTGGTATGATAACTGAAACCAGACGAACTGATACTATTGCCAATAATTTGGCTAATGCCAATACAACAGGCTATAAGCGTGATGATGCCGTAACTATGGATTTTGAACCAATGCTGCTGCGGCGCATTAACGATAAGACTGGCACCCAGCAGGAGGTAACCAGCTTTAAGGGATTTTCTCTAGGTACCAATGCTCCTGTGGTAGGTGAGCTGGGCTTAGGTGCACAGGTGGCAGATATAGCCACTGACCATACCCAGGGTTCCTTGCAGACTACGGGCAATCAGTTGGATTTTGCTGTAGAGGGAGAGGGATATTTCCGGATTGCCACCCAGCGGGGTGAAAGATATACCAGAGATGGTAATTTTTATCGGGATGCCCGCAGCCGCCTGGTTACCGTAAATGGTGAAAATGTGCTGGATAATCGAGGTAGAAATATCATTATTCCACCAGAGGCAGCAGAGTTCTCTGTATCACCAGAAGGAAGAATTACGGCTGATGGTGTGCTGGTGGCTCAGCTAGGCCTGGTAACCTTCCCTGGAGGGGATGAGGTTATGGTAAAGGAAGGAAATAGCCTTTATCGTGTGGCAGATCCTCAGCTGCAGCCTCAGCAGGCAACAGGCTCCGTTCAGCAGGGAGTGCTGGAGCGTTCCAATACAGAGGTGGTATCTGAGATGGTAAATCTGATTGCTAATTATCGTGCTTATGAGGCCAGCTCCAAGGCTGTGGTAACACAGGATGGAATGCTGGATAAGGCGGTTAATGAGGTTGGGCGCAATAGCTGATAACTGTTAATAATTATGTGGAGATAGAAAAGGAGATTTTGTCCTATGATGCGTTCTTTATGGTCTGCGGCTTCAGGTATGAAGGGACAGCAGAAGCAGATGGATATCGTGGCTCATAATTTGGCCAATGTTAATACTACTGGTGCCAAGGCTCAGCGGGCTGAGTTTCAGGATTTGCTGTATCAGACCTTGAGAGCTGGCGGCGCGGAAAGCGGCGATGGCAATATGTATCCTACTCCTATGCAGATAGGTTTGGGTTCCCGTTTGAGTGCTACCAATAGAATTTTTGTCCAGGGTAATGTACAGACTACTGACAACCCTACGGATTTGTGTATTCAGGGTGAGGGCTTTTTCCAGATTCAGATGCCAGATGGAACAATTGGTTATACCAGAGATGGTTCCTTTAAGATTGATGCCGATCGCAATCTGGTAACCAGTGATGGCTACCCTTTAGAACCAGCTATTACTTTTGATGAAACTGCAACCTTAGATACAATAGTTATTTCTCCTACGGGTGCAGTTTCATGGCAGGATGGCCAAGGGAACCAAGGTGGACCATTACAGATTGATCTGGCTCGCTTCTTGAATCCTGCTGGTTTGACTGCTGTAGGCAAGAATCTTTTTGTAGAGTCTGCTGCTTCTGGTGAGCCCCAGGTAAATCAGCCAGGCGCCGATGGCACAGGTACTCTTTTGCAGTCCTGTCTGGAAATGTCCAGTGTGCAGATTGTAGATGAAATGGTTAATATGATTGTTTCTCAGCGTGCCTATGAGTCTAACTCCAAGGCTATTACTACCTCCGACAGTATGCTGGAGATTGCCAATGGCCTGAAGCGCTAAGGCATGATTTAATCAGGAGTGTGACTATGGCTATAGTCAGATTTTTGTTAGTCTTTTTGATAACTATAGGGTGCTGGTATCTGCCTGAGAGGCAGGTTCCGGCTCTTTGGTTTGTACGGCTTTCCAAGGCAGAGGCTGCTATTCAGATTGAGCCTACCCCTCAGCTGCCTCAGGTTATTCTGCGGGAGAATCTTATTCAGCAGGCCACCAATTGCATTGCTCAGGAAATGGCGGCAACGGGAGGAAATAAGCGTTATACAGTGGAGGCAGTACGGGCGCCAGCAGGCTTGCGGCTGCCCTGGGGGCATATTACCTATAGCTGCAGCTTGCCCAATGGTATTCGCAAATCCCTTTTAACCGCAGTAAATGTGGAGGTGCTGGTAGATGGTGTCCCTTATGCTCATATGGTATGCAGTATGCGGGTACATATTTACGAAAAGGTGGTAGTATCTGCTACTCCTATTCAAAAGGAAACTCCTATTAGACTGGAAAATCTCATGGTGGCAGAGCGGGAGGACAAGGGCAAGGCCTATGAGCGTTATACTGTTCCTCAGGATTTGGTAGGCAAGGTGATTACTACCAATGTTCCAGCAGGTACGGTGCTGCATAGCGGCATGGTGAAGGAACAGATTTTGATTCAGCCCTATAGTCAGGTAAATATTTGCACCAATGTCAACGGTGTAGAAATCAAAACCGACGGCACAGCTTTGGAGCGGGGACGGCGGGGAGATTATATCATGGTTCAGAATATTTCTTCCAAGAGAAAGGTTCGAGCCAAGGTAATAGATGAAAATAATGTACAGGTAGCAGCCTGATAGGCTTGCTGCAAGCGTAGAAGGCGCACCTGTTTGAGGCAGCCCTTATGATGGGAGATGAATAATATGCAAAAAAATAAAATCGCCTGTCTGTCTGTAGCAGCTTTGCTGGCTGTGAATGTGGCAGGTATGGCACCGGCTCACACCAGTGCTGAAAGCCTGTGGGGAAGCCATCATAGTTTGTTTTCCGATAGGAAGGCATCCCAGGTGGGAGATATTCTGACTATTTTGATTAACGAAAGCTCCAAAACATCCCAGAGCTTGTCTAATTCCAATTCCAAATCCGGTAATCAGTCTCTGGCTGCTGGTACAGGAATTTTTGGTTTTTTGGCGGCGGCTACGGCATCTGGCTCTGATAGCTTCAAGGCCAATGGCAATGCCAATAATACCAACACAGCTACAGGTAATGTAACAGTAACTGTAATAGAGGTAAAGGATAATGGCAATCTGGTGGTTGAGGGAACTCAGTCCATTTGGAATAACAAGAATGAGCATAAGATTACGGTGCAGGGGGTAGTTCGTCCTGATGATATTTCCCCTGATAATACGATTGTCTCCAGCAAGGTGGCAGATGCAACTTTGAGATTCGATGGCAAGGGTCCATTGAATGCCAAGCAGCGTCAGGGTATCCTTACTCAGATTTTCAATATTTTGTTCTAAATGCCGATATAGGTGTTGGGAAAGGCAAGGAGAAATATATGCAGAAGTTATGGCGTGTAATAAGTCTGGCTTTGTGTCTGTGCCTGCTGGGAACAGCCACAGCTATGGCGGCAGGTTATTCCTCTGTACGGCTGAAGGATGTGGCCAAGGTACAGGGGGTGCGCAGCAATCAGCTTATGGGCTATGGCCTGGTGGTAGGCCTGAATGGTACAGGTGATTCCAACAAAATGACTCAGACCATTCAATCCATTGGCAATATGATGCGGGAGTATGGTGTAGGTTTTGACACCCGTGGCTTGAAGCCAAAGAATGTAGCTGCAGTTATTGTTACAGCTACCCTGCCTCCCTTTGTACGGGAGGGAGATACCATTGATATAACTGTTTCCTCTATGGGTGATGCCAAAAGCATTCAGGGTGGTACTCTGTTGCAGACTCCTTTGAAGGCTGGCAATGGCAATGTTTATGCCGTGGCTATGGGAGCTGTGTCCACAGGAGGTTTTTCTGCTGGCAAAGGCAACAAGACTGCTCAGAAGAATTTTCCTACCGTAGGCACCACTCCTAATGGTGCTATTGTGGAGCATTCTGTGGAGGATGATGATTTAGCTCCTAATGGTGTTTTGTCCTGGTCTTTGACCAAGGCTGATTTTACTACAGCTAATAGAATTGCTCAGGCTATTAATGCTCAATATGGTGGTATTGCCAAGGCTGCTAATCCGGGCCGGGTGGATGTAGTCGTACCTGCCTACTATCGCAGCAATATTGTAGGCTTCATTTCTACTATGGAGGAGCTGATTGTTACCCCTGACAATATTGCCAAGGTTGTGGTTAATGAACGCACTGGCACCATTGTTATGGGCGGTGATGTGGCTGTGGACACCATTGCTATTACTCAGGGCGGTATTACTGTGGACATTGGCCGCAACTACGATGTGATTCAGCCACCACCATTTACTCATGGCAATACAGTGATTTTGTCACAGGATGATGTTAGTGTAAATGAGCAGAAGGGCAGTTCCATTGTGCTGCCAGCTACAGCCAATGTAAATGATATTGTAGGAGCCTTGAATTCCGTAGGCGCTACCCCAAGAGATATTATTTCCATCCTGCAGGCCATAAAAGCAGCAGGAGCATTGCATGCAGATTTGGAGCTGATTTAAGATGATGAATACAATTGGCGGTTTGGGGCTGTCAGCCAATATCATGGCTGATAAAGCTCAGAATAAGGCTCAGGTGGAAAAGGCGGAAGGCTTTGCCCAGGAGCTGTCCAAGGCTGAGAAGAATACTATGGATGATCCAGTCTATCAGAAAAAGCTGAAGGATGCCTGCCGTGGCTTTGAATCCATGTTTATGCAAATGATGTGGAAGGAAATGCGAGGTACCGTGCCAGAGAATGCACTCTTTGGGGAATCTCATGGAGAAAAGATTTTCAAGGATATGCTGGATACAGAAATGGTAGATCGTATGAGTGAGGCTGGGGGCGTAGGCTTGGCAGATATGATGTACAAGCAGCTGACAGCTCAGTATCAGGCCAAGAAGGATATGGCAGAGCGGGCTAGGGCTTCTATGGAAGCCAAAGGCCAGCATATAAATCTGCCTGGCTAACCAATTGCTGTGGATTTGGTGAAGAGGCTATCAGATGATAGTCTCTTTTCTTTGCATATATTATGGAGGTACTATGAAAAGACTTTTAATAAGTTGTCTGGCTATTATGCTGCTGGTGGGGAATCTGTCCTCAGCTTGGGCTGCCAAGATGCCGGATTGGCTGCCGACAGGAGGCATAAGCACTTCACAGAATGTACTAAGCAATATTCGCTATGGGGATAATAATACCCGTTTGCGTATTGTACTGGATTTGAGTGCAGCTGCTAATTACAGTGTTAACAGAGAGAATAATGATACCAGATTGGTGGTTAATCTAAATAATATTGCTACGACCTTGCAGGGAGCACCTGCCCTGCGCAGCAATGCGGTTAAGGATATTATTCTAGGCACCTATGGCAGTGATACTGTTCAGCTGATTGTGGATATGAAGGCACCTATGGAGGCCAAGGTATATACTATGGCCAATCCCCATAGGCTGGTTATTGATATTCAGAAGGAATATGAGGAAATGCAGCCCCGGCAGATTATGCCAGGCTTGAATTATACCCGTTATTTACGGGTGGATAACCGTGGTATGCTGACAGCCTATGTGCTGGAGGCAGATAGAAGCAAATTTGATTTACAGCTGGTGCTGGCAGGGGATAGCATTGCCTCTGGCCGTCAGAAGTTAAAGGCTATAGCATCTGCCCATCAGGCTGTGGCTGCTATTAATGGTGGTTATTTCGCCCTGGATGGCAGTTTGATTGGCAATACGAGAATTAATGGTCAGACGGCAGGAACCACCTATTTCGACAGGACATCTCTGGGCTTTATGCCAGATGGCACCTTGAAGCTGGCTACATCTCAATACTATGGGGTAGTAGAGATTGCTGGTCAGAAGGTGTATTTGTCAGGAGTAAATTGCCCTAGAGGAGAAAATAATACCATTCTTTATAATAGCCTTTTTGGCAATTATACTGGTACTAATGAATTTGGCAAGGAATATGTGGTGCAGAATGGCAAGGTCATAGCTATTAATCAGGCTAATAGCTTTATTCCTACAGATGCACAGGTGATTTCAGTGCATGGTACGGCTCAGGACGCCTTCGCCAAGGTTAGGATAGGAGATAAAATAAGCATTGGCGAACATTTTGGCCCTGAGCTGGATAGTGCCTCTACCATTGTAGGTGCTGGCCCAGAACTGCTAAGAAATGGTCAACTTCATGTTACGGCTGTGCAGGAGCAGTTTCCCTCTGATATTGCCAAGGGCAGAGCGCCTAGAACGGCTTTGGGCATCAAGGCTGACGGCAAAATTATTCTCATGGTTATAGATGGTCGTCAAAGCCATAGTATTGGTACTACCTTGACAGAAACAGCTCAGCTGCTGCAAAAATTTGGGGCAGTTAATGGCTTTAATCTAGATGGAGGCGGCTCCAGTGAAATGGTGCTGCAGGGACAGATTTTGAATAGTCCTTCCGATGGAGGTGAACGGCCTGTAGGCAGCGGCTTGATTTTGACAAGGCGATAATGAGGAATTTTTAGATGTATATGAGCAAAATACTTATTGCTATTATTTTTATTTCGGCTATAATGGATATATTACCGATAAGCAAAAGTATTTTCGAGGTGAATTTTTTGAATAGATATATAGGAAAAATAAAAAAGGGTTTGGTGTCTCTGTGTTTGACTGGTGCCCTGCTGGTAAGCAGTGTGGCAGTGGCAGCCCTGCCAGAGATTATAGGGCTAAAGGAGCTGCAGCCTGGTATGTGGGGAACTGGCTATACTGTAATTGATGCCAGTGGAGAGATTCGCCCCTTTGATGTGCAGGTAGTGGGCATATTGGGAGATAATAGCAAAATGTCTGCCAAAAGAATCCTGGTTAATCTATCTGGACCTTTGATTGAGGAAACCGGGGGAGCCATTTCTGGCATGAGTGGCAGTCCCATTTATTTTAATGGCAGGTTGGCAGGCGCATTGTCTGCCGGCTACAAGGATATGTATCCTACCCAGCGGATTATGCTGACTCCTATTGAGGATATGCTGAAAATATGGGATTACCCAGATACTAGAAACAAAACCCGTATGCCCCAGCTGGATTTGGCTCAGATGAAGGCGGAGCGGGAAAAGTTCCAGGCTGACCAGGAGGCCAAGGCCAAGGAAGGCAAGGAGCCTGCTGAGGAAAAAGCTGCAGAGGAGGCTGTAGCGCAGTCCGAGGAACATGAGGAGCAGGCAGGAGCAGAAGCTCAGGATGAAGAAACAGCCATTGATGAAGAAGCAGAGGTGGAAAGTGGCAGTGAAGCTCCCTTAGAGCATAAAACTACTTATTTTGCTTCTGGTTTTGGTGCACAGGGCTTGAAGATGCTGCAGAGCAAAATGTCTCCTTTGGGGATTCAGGTAGATTATGATAATACCTGGGACAATGGAGTCTCCATGATGTCTGTTCGCCCTAATGCAGTTTTGCAGCCTGGTTCTCCTGTAGGTGTAGCCATGTCCATAGGTGACTTCACCTTTGGTTCCATGGGTACTGTTACAGCAGTGGATGGCAATAGGGTTTTGGCCTTTGGTCATTCCTATACCCATAGAGGCAATGTAAATTATTTTATGACAGACGCTGATGTTATCAGCACCATACATGGCCCCACCTCCGGTATGAAGCTGGGCAATGTACAGGGAATTATTGGCAGAGTCAATCAGGACAGACAGGATGGCATAGGCGGTATTTTAGGCCAGTTCCCTCAGACTGTGCCTGTGATTGTTACAGTTCATGACAAGGATACAGGTCGGGAGATAACCTATAATACTATGGTAGCCTATGATGAAGAGGTACTGGCGGCACTGGCACCAGTAGTAGTATACAGCTCTATTAATACCACTCTTGATCGACAGGATGCTTCCACTGCCAGCTTGCAGTTTTCTCTGCGAAGCAGCTATGGCAAGGATGGTCTGATTAGCCGTCGCAATATGTTTTATGATGATGGGGATGTGGCCAAGGTTGCGGTAACAGAGCTGAATGATATATTGGCGGTTATTCTGGGCAACAAGGAAAAGGAAGCAGATATGCTGGATCTTAAGGTGGATGTAACCATTGATAAGGGCCGCAAAACTGCTACCTTGGTATCTGCTGTGCCTAGCAAGCAGGAGGTAGTGCCAGGAGAGGAAATTACCTTTGATACCACCATCAAGCCTTATCGTGGGGAAAAGATAAAGCTGTCTGTACCATATAAGGTGCCTGAGCATCAGCAGCCAGGCCAGTTGGCTCTAGATGTACACGGTGGTGGTCTGGTTAATGTAGCAAAAATCCTGCTGGCTCAGCAGCAGGCCACTGAGGCAGGTGCCAAGCCTGCTGAGGAAGAGCCTACAGTAGATGTTCAGCTGCAGAATATGCTGTCCAGCAATTGCAATAATGATATTGTCATTGAATCTACAGTAGTAGTGCCTCAGAATGATGCAGAGCTGAAGGAAAGTATTCGTCAGGCGCAGAAATTAGCCAAGGAGTTAGCTAAGAATCCTCAGGCCGTCAAGAAAACTAATCAAAAACCTGTAGTTTATAAGCTGGCTACTGATTATATTATTGAAAATGTTATTCATACCAGCGTTAAGGTGCTGGAGAAAAAATAGTTTACTTCCATAAGTAAAGAGGCTGTCCAATTTCAGTTAATTTTCACATAATTTTACTATGATTATGCATGGTATTATGGCTGAAATTTTGGGACAGCCTTTTAAATTTTGTTTTTTCCTGCTAAAATAGAAGGTAGTTTGGAATTATATGGAGGAAAACACAATATGTTTATCCGATTTTTGGAATATATAGGCAGTTGGGTGCTGAAGCTGTTATTTTTGGTGGGGGATATGACCTTGCTGCTTTGGGAAATCCTCAAGCAGCTGCCCAAAAAGCTGCGGCCTAAGCATATTCTGCAGCAGATGTCCCATCTAGGAGTAGATACCCTGCCTATTGTGTCTTTGACACTTTTATTTACGGGTATGGTTATGACCTTGCAGATGGCAGGAGAATTGATTCAATTTGGTGCCGAGTCTACCGTAGGCGGCGTTATTGCTATTGCCACTGGTAGAGAGCTGGGGCCGGTGCTGGTCGGTGTAGTAACCGCTGGACGGGTTGGTTCTGCTATGACAGCGGAAATCAGTACCATGAAGGTAACAGAGCAGATAGATGCCTTGCGCTGTATGGCGGTAAATCCAGTGGGCTATCTAGCTGGCCCAAGGATGCTGGCCTGTATGGTTATGGTGCCCTTACTGACAGTATATGGCAATTTGATTAGTGTTTTGGGTGGCTGGCTGGTGTCCAAAGAATATTTTGGCATCTCCAATTATGTATATTGGCATTCCATTGAGCAGTATGCAGATGGAGCTGATTTTTCTGGTGGTCTTATCAAGGCTGTGGTTTTTGGCATGGTAATTGCTACAGTAGGCTGTTACTATGGCATGAGGGCACCAGATGGGGCTCAGGGTGTAGGTATGGCTACCACTCGTTCTGTGGTTACCTCTATTATTATCATTTTCTTGTTGAACGTGATTTTGTCCTGGATGCTTTATTAATAAAGGATAGAGAACTATATGATTAGAATAGAAAATGTTTGTAAAAGCTTTGGCGAAAAGCAGGTTCTCAAAAATATAAATATGGAAATCCGTGAGGGAGAAACCTTGGCTATTATAGGTGGCTCCGGTTCTGGTAAAAGTACCCTGCTAAGGCTCCTTATTGGTTTGGATAGGCCTACCAGTGGCGAAATCTACATTATGGGACAGGCTATTTCCCATATGCAGGAGGCAGAGCTGGATAAACTGCGGATGAATATGGGCATGGTTTTTCAGTATTCCGCTCTCTTTGATTCCATGACAGTGGGGGAGAATGTGGCCTTTGGCCTGCGGGAGCATACAGATTTGTCTGAGGAGGAAATTCAGACTATTGTAGCCCGCAAGCTGGAGCAGGTTGGCTTGCCAGGGATTCAATCCACCATGCCAGGAGAGCTGTCTGGTGGTATGAAAAAGCGAGTGGGGCTGGCTAGGGCCATAGCCTTTGACCCCAAGATTATTTTTTATGATGAGCCTAGCTCCGGTCTTGATCCTATTACTACAGTGAAGATTGATGAGCTGATGAAGGAAACTCAGAAAAAGCAAAAGGCTACCAGTGTGGTAGTTACCCATGATATGGTTAGTGCCTGCAATATTGCAGATAGAATAGCCATGATTTATGAAGGGGAGCTAATAGCAATAGATACAGTGCAGAATTTCTGTCATATCAAGGATGAAAGAGTGCAGAGCTTTATGCAGCGTATGTACATGGGAAGGGAGCAAGCAGAATGAAGTTGGAAGCCAAGGTAGGAGCCTTTACCCTGCTGGGATTGGGACTGCTGATTGCTATCATGGTAATGCTTAGTGGCATAAAGCTAGGTGGCAGTCAGGGCTATAGCCTTAGCATAGGATTTCCTCAGGCCGTGGGACTGACCTCCGGCAATGATGTATGCTATGCCGGTGTGGCTGTAGGCAAGGTAGATAGTGTGGAGCCATCTGGTGTTGGGGTAGTGGCTGCTGTGCATATAGATAGCCAGGTAAAGATTCCTCGTAAATCCACTGTAATTGTTACTGCCAATGGTGTTATGGGAGGCAAGTTTATCAATATTGTGCCAGATAAGGATGCCAATTTTGAGGATTGCTATGGGCCAGGGGATTTTATCTATGGTTTGCAGGAGACTACTATGGATGATATGATGGCCAATATAAATAATGCTGTTTTGAAGGTACAAACACTGCTGGATTCCATGAATCAGCTATTGGGAGATAAGGATACTCAGCAGGCTTTGAAGGAAGTATCCATAAATATGCGCAATATTACTGCCAATATAGATAGCCTGACAGCAACCTTGGCCAATATGGCTCAGGTTAATCAGGGAGATATTCGCCAGATGGCTCAGAATTTGAATCACATGACAGGCAGCCTGATGCGGACTGCTGATAGTTTGGAGGTTTTGGTAGCAACCTTTAATGGCAATGGAGAAACCGGAGCTAATTTGAGGGAGGCTATTGCTAATCTTTCTGCCACTAGCAAGCGCATTGATAATATGGCCGCTTCCCTGGAGGGAGTAGTAACAGATCCTCAGGTGGCTGATGATTTGAAGGCTACTCTGCATAATGTACGCAATGTTAGTCAGCGGGCTGACGATATGATGAATACCGTTTCGAATATTGAGGTTAATGCTGGCTTGGAAACCATGTACAGTGGCAAGGAAGATCGCTGGCAGACTAATATGGGGGTGGATATCCGCCCCACAGAAAATAGCCTGCTAAGATTGGGCCTGAATGATATTGGAGAGGACAATCACTTCAATCTACAGGGCGGTATGTACAATGGCAGTCTAGGGGCGAGAGCCGGAGTTATTGATGGCAAAGCTGGTTTGGGCTTGGATATGGGCAACAAGCTGCAGTTGTCTGTAGATGGCTATGACCCCAATGATTTCAAGCTGAAATCCCGTTTGCAGTATGAAATTGCCAAGGATACCTATATTTTTACCCAGGTTAATGATATAAATAAAGCTGATACCAGAGCAACATATTTCGGTCTGCGCCGAAGCTTTTAGTATAAATGGTTGATAGATGTATATGTAGGAGGAAACGAAGTTGAAAAAGAATTATATGAAAAAGCTGACAGCCCTTGTGCTGGGCGGTTTGATGACCACAACTATGGCAAGTGCCGCTATGGCAGAGTCTGTGGACATGACCTTGGAGGAAAGTGTTCGTACTGCCTTGGATAATAACTACAGCATCAAACAGCAGGAGGCTGAATACGATAGTGCTGTATGGGCCCGCCATCAGGCTCGCCGCAGCTTTGGCCCTATTGTGAACTGGAAGAGCACAGCTACCAAGATGGGTGGCAAATACAACGATAAGCTGAGTTTGAGCCGTAACTATGGCAATACTCTTAGCCTGACCATGCCTATTTATACCGGCGGTCAGCTGGAGGGTGCCATCAAGGCAGCAGATTTGGCTATGAATGCCAATGAGCTGGGGTTGGAGCTTTCCAAGCAGAAGGTAAAGGCTGCCACCATGAGTGCTTACTATCAGGCTTTGCAGGCCAAGAATCAGATTAAGGTAGCTCAGGATTCCGTAAATACCCTGACTGAACATCTGAAAAATGTTAATGCTCAGTACACTGTAGGTACAGTAGCTAAATCCGATGTGCTGGGAACTCAGGTGCAGATGGCCAATGCAGAGCAGAATCTCATTAATGCCAAGAATAGCTATGATGTGGCTATTGCCAGCCTGAACAACGTTATGGGACTGCCTACTGATACAGAGCTGAATCTTACCGATAGTCTGGATTACAATGTTTATGAGATTCCTTTGGAGGAGTGCACTGCCTATGCCCGCAGCAACCGCCCTGATGTGCTGATAGCAGATTATCAGGTGGCTATTGCTGAGGCTGGGGTACAGCAGGCTAAAGCTGGCTATATGCCAAAGGTAAGTGCTCAGGCCTCCAAGAGCTGGGCTGGTGATTCTCCATTTGGTTCCGAGGAAACTGACCTGCGTTATCAGAATAACAATAATTGGACTGCTGGTGTGGTAGTGTCCTGGGATATTTGGGACAATAATGTTACCCAGTCCAAGGTAAACCAGTCTAAGGCTGCTGTAGCCAAGGCTGAGGCTGCTGCGGAGAATACCCGTCAGTCTGGGGATTTGGAGGTTCGTACTGCTTATCTGAATCTGAAGGCTGCGGAGAAGAGCATTAATACTACCCAGGTGGCTGTGGATAAGGCTCAGGAGGATTATAAGATTGCCCAGGTTCGCTATGCGGCTGGTGTAGGTACCAATCTGGATGTTATGGATGCCGAGGAAAAGCTGGCTCAGGCTCAGACCAATTATTATACTGCTCTCTATAACTATAATTCCAGCAAGGCTGCTCTGGATAAGGCTATGGGCATTATGGTTGACCTGGATGTTAGCAAGTTGGCTCTGCCACAGGAAGCTGCTAAGTAAATCTTGACAGATAGATGATTTTTTGTTAAACTAATATGGCTATGGAGAGGTGTCCGAGTGGTTTAAGGAGCTGGTCTTGAAAACCAGTGATGTCGCAAGGCACCGTGGGTTCGAATCCCACCCTCTCCGCCATAGAGAAATTAAAAGGACTGCCGAGGCAGTCCTTTTTTGCGCATAATTTTAAAGGCCATACCAGCAATAGAAGCAGGCATGGCCTTGGAAATTTAAGTTATTTTTTGCAGTGTTGTACGAAATGTTCAATGCGGGCAATGGCCTCAGAAATTTTGGTTACGGAGGTGGCATAGGAACAGCGTACATAGCCCTCGCCACACTGACCAAAGGCAGTACCTGGTACCAGTGCCACATGCTCCTTCATAAGAAGCTGTTCGGCAAATTCCTCAGAGGTAAGGCCGGTGGAGGTTATATCTGGGAAGATATAGAAGGCTCCCTTTGGCTCAAAGCATTTCAGGCCGGCATTGGTAAGACCGTCATAAATAAGGCGGCGGCGCTTGTCATATTCAGAAACCATTTTCTTCATGTATTTCTCACCGTGACGAAGAGCCTCTACCGCAGCAATCTGGGCGGTAATAGGAGCACACAGCATGGTGTACTGATGTATCTTGGTCATGGCGGAAATAATGGCCGGGTTGGACATAGCATAGCCAATGCGCCAGCCAGTCATGGCATAGGCCTTGGAGAAGCCATTGAGAAGAATAGTTCTATCCTTCATACCAGGCAGACCAGCAAAGCATACATGGCGTTCCCCGCCATAGGTCAGGTCACCATAGATTTCATCAGAAATAACAATCAAATCGTGTTCCTGAGCAAATTTGGCAATATCCATCAGCTGTTCCTTGGTGAGAATAGCACCAGTAGGATTGTTAGGATAGCCAATGAGGAGAGCCTTGGTTTTGTTGGTAACATGAGCCTCCAAATCTGCTGGGGTAATGCTGAAATTATTTTCGATTTTGGCTGGTACAGCTACAGCTACAGCACCGGCTAGGGAAGCACAGGCCTTGTAGGAAACGTAGCAAGGTTCTGGGATAAGAATCTCATCCCCAGGAGTGAGAATAGCCCGCATGGCAATATCCAGGGCTTCACTGACACCTACTGTAACCAGTACATTGGTCTTGGGATCATAGTCAATATTGAAATTGCGCTTCTGCAGGGCGCAGATTTCCTCTCGCAGTTCCCAAAGACCACGGTTGGCAGTATAGGAGGTATAGCCCTGCTCTAGACCGTAGACACAGCTTTCTCGAATGGACCAAGGAGTAACAAAATCCGGCTCTCCTACGCCTAGAGAAATAACATCCTCCATTTCGGCAGCAATATCAAAAAAACGTCGAATACCAGATGGAGGTATAGCCTGTACTACAGGAGAAATTCTTTTCTGCCAATCTATATTTTCTGTCATGGAGTCATCACCAGCCTTCGATCTTGTTCCTTATCCTCAATAATAATGCCATCCTTTTTGTATGGCTTCAGCATAAAATGACTGCGAGTCTGGGTAACCCCTTCAATGGTGGACAAGCGGGTAGCTACGAAATTAGCCACATCCTGTAGGGATTTACCCTCAATGATTACCAGCAGGTCAAAGCTGCCAGACATGAGATAAACAGTTCGTACTTCGTCAAAGCGATAGATGCGTTCCGCAATGGCATCAAATCCTGTCTCTCTCTGAGGGGTAAGATTTACCTCGATAATGGAGGTTACGGTGTCGCTGCCGGTTTTTTCCCAGTTAATCAGGGTGTTGTAGCTTAGGATAATCTTGTCCTGCTCCAGCTGACGCATCTGCTGTTCAACCTCATATTCGCTGCGGTGCAGCATGGCCGCCAGCTCACCGGCTGGCCGACGGGCATCATGTTCCAAAAGCTCTAACAATTCACGCATTTTTCATCGCTCCTTTTTTCAATAGTATTAATCTTTATACCATATAAAAGAAAAAATTGCAAATGAAAAGAAAAAGATTAATCTTTTGAGAAGAAAATATATTAAATTATATTGATTTATCCTAGAATTTCTGCAAAATATTTTTCCTTGTAATTTACCTATGATATAATTTGCATAATATGGGATTTTTGTATAAAATATCCTTGGTATAGTCTTTTTTTTGGAGATGATGGAAAAGGTTTTCCAAAGGAGTAGATGAAATTGATTATTGGAAATATGAAGGAGGCAGCTTCTGGCTTTGGCAGATACCCAGAGGCCGTTAGAGAAGCATTGGAGTTCCTCCGCAGCCATGATTTTACCACCATGGAGGATGGTAAATATCCCATTCATGGTGAGGACAGCGTGGCTATTCTACAGAGATACGAAACCAGAGAGCCAGATAGCGGCAAGCCAGAGGCCCATCGTCGTTATGTAGATGTGCAGTATATTGTCAGCGGTCGGGAGGAAATGGGCTGGTGTCCTATGAGTCCTGAGCTGAAGGTATGCGATCCTTATGACCAGGAGAAGGATATTGTTTTCTTTGATAATTTGATTCCTATCAGCGGCATCGAATTAGCAGCAGGAGATTTTGCTGTGCTTTATCCCACCGATGTGCATCGGCCTTGTGGTTCTCCAGAGGGAGGCCCACAACAGGTTACCAAGGTGGTAGTAAAAATTGCCATAGACCATATGAGATAATATTAGCTAGCTTTGTTTTTTTATTATAGATATTGGAGGCAGATCAATGAGTGTAAGAAGAATTTTTGTGGAAAAGCGTCAGGGCTTCTTTGACATCCCCGCCCAGCAGCTGCATGACGATTTGGTAGAGAGCTTCAGACTGTCCGGGCTGAAGGCTGTCCGCCTGTTCAATCGTTATGATATTGAGGGCCTTAGCGATGAGGAATACGCCCAGGTAAAGGCTGTCGTTTTCTCTGAACCTCCTGTGGATGTGGTTTATGAAGAGGAGCTGCCAACCTTCCCAAATTCTACCATGTTTGCAGTGGAATATCTGCCAGGCCAGTATGACCAGACCGCAGATTCTGCTGCTCAGTGCGTACAGTTGGTAACTCAGAAGGAGCGTCCAGAGATTGCTACAGCCAGAGTTGTAGTTTTGGTAGGGGATGTTTCTGCTGCAGATGTGGAGAAAATCAAGAACTACTATATTAACGCAGTAGAAAGCCGTGAGGCTTCTATGGCAAAGCCAGAGACTCTGGATATGAACTTCCAGGCTCCAGCTGATGTAGAGCTGCTGGAGGGCTTTACCACTATGGATGAGGCTGCTCTCCATGCTTTCATGGATGCCAGAGGTTTTGCCATGAGCTTTGAGGATCTGAAATTCTGTCAGGAGTATTTCAGAGATACAGAGAAGCGGGATCCAACCATTACCGAAATTCGGGTAATTGATACCTACTGGTCAGACCATTGCCGTCATACTACCTTTACCACGGCTGTAGATTTGGTGGATATTGAGGATGGCTATTATGCAGAACCTATCCGCAAGGCTTATGATCAGTATTTGGCAGATAGAAAGGATCTCTATGCTGGCCAGAATCGTGATGTTACCCTGATGGATCTGGCTGTTATTGGCATGAAGGCACTGCGGAAGCAGGGCAAGCTGGAGGATTTGGACAAGTCCGAGGAAATCAACGCTTGCAGCATTGTGGTTAATGCAGATATTGGTGGCAAAAATGAGGAATGGCTGGTTATGTTCAAGAACGAAACCCATAACCATCCTACTGAGATTGAGCCATTTGGTGGCGCTGCTACCTGTCTGGGCGGTGCTATCCGCGATCCATTGTCTGGCCGTTCCTATGTATATCAGGCTATGCGTGTTACCGGTGCAGCAGATCCACGCCGTCCTATTAGCGAAACCCTGAAGGGCAAGCTGCCACAGAAGAAGATTACTTTGGGGGCAGCAGCAGGCTATAGCTCCTATGGTAATCAGATTGGCTTGGCTACTGGTCAGGTTTCCGAGGTATATCATGAGGGCTTCCTGGCTAAGCGTATGGAGATTGGTGCTGTTATTGCAGCTGCACCAAAGGTAAATGTAGTTCGTGAAGTTCCTACCACTGAGGATGTTATTGTGCTGGTAGGCGGTCGTACCGGCCGTGATGGCTGTGGCGGTGCTACTGGTTCTTCCAAGGAGCATACTCTGGAGTCCTTGACTGCCTGCGGTGCAGAGGTTCAGAAGGGTAATCCTCCTACTGAGCGGAAGATTCAGCGCTTGTTCCGCAATGCAGAAATCAGCCGTATGATTAAGCGTTGCAACGACTTTGGTGCAGGCGGTGTTTCTGTTGCTATTGGCGAGCTGACTGATGGCCTGGTAATAGACTTAGATGCTGTTAAGAAGAAGTATGAGGGCTTGGACGGTACTGAGCTGGCAATTTCCGAGTCTCAGGAGCGTATGGCCGTTGTTATCAACAAGAAGGATGTAGAAGCATTCTGCAAGGCTGCTGATGAGGAGAATCTGGAAACTGCTGTGGTAGCTGTTGTTACAGATAACCGTCGTCTGGTTATGAACTGGCGCCAGAATACCATTGTAAACCTGAGCCGTGATTTCTTGGATACCAATGGTGTCAAGCAGCATATCAATGTAGTTGTGGAAACTCCTGCTAAGGAGACTTGCTATTTAGACCATATTCCTGGCAAGGTAGCCGCTTTGGCTCCTGATTTGGAGAAAGCATGGCTGGAGAACTTGAAGGATTTGAATGTATGCAGCCAGAAGGGCTTGGCTGAGCGCTTTGACTCCTCCATTGGCGGTAACAGCGTTCTTATGCCTTTCGGCGGCAAGAACCAGTTGACTCCTACTGAGGGTATGGTGGCTAAGCTGCCTGTTATTGGGGCAGAAACCACTACAGCTACTGCTATGACCTATGGTTACAATCCATATCTCATGGAGTGGAGCCCATTCCACGGTGCTATGTATGCTGTTATTGAGTCTGTAGCCAAGATGGTAGCTCTGGGCGGTCGTGCGGATAAGATTCGCCTGACCTTCCAGGAGTATTTTGAGAGCCTGGGAACTGATAGCAGAAAGTGGGGCCGTCCATTTGCTGCTTTGCTGGGTGCTCTTTGGGCACAGCATCAGCTGGAGATTCCTGCCATTGGCGGTAAGGACTCCATGTCTGGTACCTTTATGGATTTGACTGTTCCACCAACTCTGACCTCCTTTGCTGTGGATGTTATGAAGGCAGATAATGCCCTTTCTCCTGAGTTTAAGGTGGCTGGCAGCAAGGTTTATTATGTACCAATGCCAAAGGACAAGCTGGCAATGCCTGATTTCCGCAAGCTGCGGGATACCTACGAGAAGGTAAGCAATTTCATTGCTGCCAAGAAGGTATTTGCTGCTTCCAGTGTTCGTATGGGTGGTACTGCTGCTGCTATTACCAAGATGTGTCTGGGTAACGGCATTGGCTTCCGCTTCAATTCCAAGCCATCTATGGAGGATTTGTTCAAGGCTGACTACGGTGCTTTGATTCTGGAGGTTGCTCCTGATTCCGATATTAAGGAGGCCTTGGCTGGCACTGGCTGCTATGAGCTGGGTACTACTACTCAGAATAGCAATATTGTGGCTGGTGAGGCTGTTATTGGCTTCGCTGAGGCTAAGAAGGCTTATACCTCTCCACTGGAGAAGATTTTCCCAACCAAGGTAAAGGTAGGGGAGAAGAAAACTGCCAGCGAGTATATCTACACTGGTGGCAATAGAGTTACGCCAAAGGTTGGCATCGCCAAGCCAAAGATTTTCATTCCTGTATTCCCAGGCACTAACTGTGAATATGATACTGCCAGAGCTTTCAGCAGAGCAGGCGGCGATCCAGAGACCTTGGTTATCCGCAACCTGACTCCACAGGCTGTAGAGGAGTCTGTAGAGGCTATTGTTAAGGGTATCAAGGCATCCCAGATTGTTATGCTGCCAGGTGGCTTTAGTGGCGGTGATGAGCCAGATGGTTCCGGCAAGTTTATTGCAGCTATGTTCCGCAACCCTCGTATCAAGGAGGCTGTTCATGAGCTGCTGCAGAAGCGGGATGGTCTGATGCTGGGTATCTGTAATGGCTTCCAGGCTTTGATTAAGCTGGGCTTGGTTCCATACGGTGAGATTCGGGATCTGGATGCTGCTTCTCCAACCCTTACTCACAACCAGATTGGCCGTCATGCTTCCTGCATGGTTCGCACCAAGGTTGTATCCAATCTGTCTCCTTGGTTCAACAATGTACGTCCTGGTGATGTATTCACTATTCCTATTTCTCATGGTGAGGGACGCTTCTTTGCTGACAAGGAGGTTGTGGCTAAGCTGAGAATTAACGGTCAGATTGCTACTCAGTATGTTAATGAGGAAGGCAATCCTACTATGGAGATGCCATTTAATCCTAATGGCTCCATCAATGCTATTGAGGGTATTACCAGCCCTGATGGCCGTGTATTGGGCAAGATGGGCCACTCCGAGCGTATCGGCTGCTCTGTAGCTATGAATGTACCAGGTGAGCAGGATCAGAAGATCTTCGAAGCTGGTGTAGCATATTACAAGCTGTAAGCATTAAATTGAATTAACTAAGAAACCGCAATCGGTCTGGATAAGGTGTCAGTGCCTATCAAGGTCTGGTTGCGGTTTTTTGTTGCAAATTTATCTTTTTGTATGTTGCATTTTGCTGAAGGCGGTATGTAAATTGCTATTAATAATTGTGTTGATGTGATAAAATTTATGGTGAAGGTGGTGTTATTATGTGCAGGATGCCAATAGGAATAGATGATTTCAGAATGCTAAGGGAGGAAGATTATTATTTTGTCGATAAGACGCATTTTATCAAATCGCTGATAGATTATCATGCACAGGTGACATTAATCACTAGGCCGAGAAGGTTCGGCAAGACATTGATGCTCAGCATGCTGCAGGAGTTTTTCGATATAAATGCTGCAGGCGGCAATTTGTTTGATGGTTTGAAGATAGTCCAAGCCGGAGATTTTTATACGAAAAAGCAGGGTAAATATCCTGTGATTTTTATTTCCCTGAAAGATATGGGGGTAGGAAATTTTAAGAAAACTATGTGCATGCTGCGGGCTATGCTGTCTGATTTATATAAACAGTTTTCCTTTTTGCTGGAAGCTGATGTTTTGTCTGAGGATGAAAAAGGGTATTTTGAGAAGATTAAGCAGGCCGATGAATATATGGTGGCAGAGTTTGCCATGAGTCTAAGCCGCCTGTCAGAGTATTTGTGCCGCTATTATGGCGTAAAGCCAATTGTGCTGATTGATGAGTATGATGCACCGGTGCAGTATGCCTGGGAGCATGGATTTTATGATGAAATGATTGTATGTATGCGGCCATTTTATAGTAAATTGTTGAAGTCAAACAAGAATTTGGAGTTTGCAGTGCTGACAGGGGTGCTGCGTGTGACGAAAGAGAGCATTTTCAGTGGCTTGAATAATCTGCATGTATGCTCGGTGTTGGAAAATGATTATGGTGATGTTTTTGGCTTTACACCTGATGAGGTGCAGGGAATTGCTGCACAGCTTGACAGAGAGGATAAGCTGCCGGAACTGAAAGAGTGGTATGACGGCTATTTGTTTGGCGGCAAGGAAATATATAATCCCTGGTCAGTCATAAAGTATTTTCAAAATGATTGCAAGCTGGGGGCCTATTGGGTAAATACATCGGAAAATGGCATTATCAAATATCTGTTGCAGGATTTGGACGGCGGCAGCCGGGCGGAACTGCAGCATTTACTGGAGGGCGGCAATGTGGCCAAGCCTTTGCAGGAAGGCGTGGTATATACCGATATTGGCAGGAACAGGGATGATTTGTATACCATGTTGCTGACAACCGGCTATTTGAAGGTCATGGGGGAAGAAATCGATATGTTCGGGCGTGTAGTTGAGATGGCGATTCCCAACAAGGAAATTTATACTTTATTTGCACGTGAAGTTATGCAGTATATGAATGGATACCGAGGCACAAGTGAGCTGAGGAACATGCTGCAGGCCATGCTGACAGGGAATGCGGAAGTCTTTGAGGCGGAATTGTCGAGATTGTTGCGTAATCTGGTCAGCTATCACGATACGGCCAATGGTGAAAGCTTTTATCATGGCTTAATGCTGGGAATGTGCGTCTTGCTGCGTGACAGGTATATCGTAAAATCCAACTGGGAGAGTGGCTACGGACGGTTTGATTTGGCCCTTGTGCCTCGCAATAAAAATGTCTGCGGCGTACTGCTGGAGTTTAAAAAAGCTGATAATAAGGCGGACCTGCCAGCAAAGGCGGAAGCGGCAGCAGAACAGATTGAAAGCCGGGAATATGCTGTTATGTTTTCTGAGCAGGGGATTGACAAGGTATGGAAATACGGTGTGGCTTTTTGTGGCAAGCATGTCTGTCTAAGAAGATATTAACTAAAATTCTATGTGGAGGTTTTAACGTGACTGACATCAAGAAAATAGATGTGCTTTGGGATGATAATCCCGTTGATATAAGTGCAGAGGCGAATTTTATTTGGAGTATTGCCAATAAGCTGCGTGGTACGTATATGCCGGATAAGTATGGTGATGTTATTATTCCTATGACGATTATCCGCCGTTTTGAGTGCGCTTTGGCAAAGACTAAGGCTGCTGTTGTAGCAAAATACAATGAGAACCCTAATTACCCTGCTAAGGCTATGTATAGGCTTTCCGGCTATCAGTTCTATAATGTCAGCGAGTTCACTTTGCAGGAGTTGTGCAACGATGCCGACCACATTGCGGAAAACTTCAAGGCATACATTCAGGGTTTTTCCGATAACATTAAGGATATTTTGAATAACCTCGATATGGAAACCCATATCAAGAAGATGGATGAAGGCGGTTGCCTGTTCAATACGGTCAAAGCCTTCTCTGAACTGGATTTGTCCGTTGAGAGCTTTGACAGCATTAAGATGGGTTATATTTTTGAGAATCTTATCGGCAGATTCTTCCAGAACGTAGATGCCGGTCAGTTTTACACCGGTCGTGATATTGTTAAGCTGGGCGTATCCTTGCTTGTTTCCGAAGGCTGCGACGATATTTTTGATGACCACAAGCTGATTACTATCTGTGACCAGACAGCAGGAACTGGCGGTATGCTGAGCACGGCGTACAGTTATTTTAAGCATTATAATCCTACTGCTGATGTTAAGCTGTTCGGCGTGGAGTTTATGGGTGTTTCCTGGGCTGTGGGCATGGCGGAAATGCTGATTAAAGGCCAAGATGCAACTAATTTTGTACATGCGGATTCCTTTAAGGAGGATCCTTCCGCTGATACCAAGATGCGCTTCGTGCTGATGAACCCGCCTTTTGGTACTCCTTGGAGCGGTAAGGACGCAAAGGCAGGACAGGAAGAAGCTGTAAACAAGGAATACGCCAAGGAAAATAGCCGTTGGGGTGCAGGTTTGCCCGGTGCTGGTGATTCGCAGATGCTGTTTTTACAGTCCGCCATTGCGAAGCTGGATGAAAAGGTTGGCCGTGCTGCGATTATCGAAAACGGCTCACCGCTTTTTACCGGCGGTACAGCCTCCGGTGAAAGCCAGATTCGCCGCTGGATTTTGGAGAACGATTTGCTGGAAGCTATCATTGCTATGCCGACGGATTTGTTTTACAACACCGGCATTGCCAGCTACTGGTGGATTATATCCAAAAACAAACGCCCGGAGCGCAAGGGTTATGTGCAGCTTATAGATGCAACGAATATTTACCACAAGCTGCGTAAGCCTGTGGGCAATAAGAAAAACGAGTTCTCTCCCGAGGATAGAGCGCAGATTGCCAAGCTGTATACTGATTTTGACAAGGCTGACAGCGAATACAGCAAGATTTTTAAGAATGAAGATTTTATGTACCGTGAGTATGCTGTTATGCAGCCTTTGCAGCGGAGCTATTCCATTACGGAAGCAAGCATTGAACGTATGTTGCAAAAGGGGGCGCTGAAAGGCTTGTGGGATGAAGCTAAGGTTGCAGAATACGAGGAACAGGGCAATGCTTTGAGCGGTAAAGACCAGAACAAGCTGCAGGCATTTTATGCTACGAAGCCTGCTTACGATGCAATTTTGGCAAAGCTGCAGGCGCATATTGCTGATGAAAAGTGGCTTTCGCCTAAAACATTTACACCGGTGCTGCAAGCTGTTCTTGGTGATTTGGCTGATAAAAAACTCTTTGAGAAAATCATGGACGGACTTTCCGTTATGGATAAGACTGCGGAAATCCAGCGGGATAAAAAGGGCAACATTATTTACGACAAGGACACCAAGGATACAGAGCTTGTGAAATACACCGAGGATATTGAAACCTATATGGCGCGTGAGGTGTTGCCGCATATTCCTGATGCCAAGTGGTTCTGGGAAGAGAATTTGACGAAGAAGAAGCCTGTAATTAAAACCGGTGCGGAAATTCCTTTTACCCGTTACTTCTATAAATACCAGGCACCTAGGCCCAGTGCAGAGCTGCTGGCGGAGTTTTTGGCAATCGACAAATCTGTAAATGAGCGCATTGCTGGCCTGATGAAATGAGGTGATGAGAATGCGTGAAATGAAGGATAGCGGGATTGAGTGGATTGGGGAGATAGCAAATACTCACAAGCTAGTAAGGTTAAAGTATGTTGCTGAAATATTAGATGAATATAGAAAGCCGGTGACAGCACAATATAGAAATCAAAATGCAGATATTTTATATGATTATTATGGTGCTTCAGGTATCATAGATAAGATTGACGGATATACCATAGATGACCATGTTATGTTGATTGGTGAAGATGGTGCAAATTTGAAATTGCGTAATTTACCGTTAATGTATGAGGTTTGTGGAAAAGCTTGGATTAATAATCATGCACATATTTTGAAGCCTATGAAAAATATGGATTTTTATTATTTATTTTATGCTTTAGAGGCTTTGGATATTAACAATTATATAACTGGTTCAGCTCAGCCGAAATTGAATCAAGAAAATCTAAAAGAGATATTGATACCGTTACCAAGTTATGAAGTACAAAAGAAAGTGTCTTCTTACCTCGACACCAAATGCTCCGAAATCGACGCAACCGTTGAAGATATCCAAAAGGAAATCACTCTTTTGGAGGACTATAAGAAATCTGTTATCACCGAAGCGGTTACCAAAGGTCTGAACCCTGATGCGGAGATGAAGGATAGCAAAATCTTTTATCTAGGTAAGATTAATAAGACTTGGAATCTGACCAAAGTAGGTTATTGCTGCAAAAAGTTGTATCGTCCGTTCGAGCCGTCTGATGAAGCTCTTGTTTGTTCAAACAAAGGTAAGGTAGTTCCTAGAGGCGATACTCTGATCGGTTTGATGACTAGCGATGATAATGCAATGCAAGGCATTTGTAAGGGGGATATTGCTATTCATGGTATGGATACTTGGCATGGAGCTATTGCTTGTTCGGATTATGATGGGAAAATTACAAGAGTAGTACATGTTTGTAAAGCAGATGGAGATAATAGATTCGTAGTATATTGGTTGCAACATCTTGCTTTTGTTGGCGTATATAAATTGATTTCTAATGGCGTTAGAGGAAATACAAGTGATTTTCGTAGTTGGGATAAAGTAGCTGATATATATGTTCCAAATCCTATAAAAGAAGAACAACAGCAAATCGCTGACTTCCTCGACACCAAATGCTCAGAAATCGACTCTCTCATCGCTGACAAAAAGCGCCAGCTCGATATCCTTGCCGATTACAAAAAGTCTCTCATCTACGAGTACGTTACCGGCAAGAAGGAGGTTCCTGTAAATGAATAACATCCTTTCAGAAAAAGAATATCAGCGTTATATCATCGACCAGCTTGTAAAGCCGGAATGCGGGTACGCAGAAGCTCCGTCAACGGAATTTGACCGCCTTTTTGCGATGAACCGTAAGGCATTGTTTACTTTCCTTGATGATACCCAGCCGGAAAAAATGGAGGCTTTGCGCAAAATCTATAAGGAAAAAGCTGAAGATACCATTATTGCCTTTATCAACCAGCAGGAAACGAGGGCGAACGGCAGTCGTCTTGATGTGCTTAAGCATGGCGTAGAGCTGGCCAACATTCATCTGGATTTGATGTATACGAAGCCTGCAACGACCTTCAACAAGGAGCTTAACGCTTTGTATCATAAGAACATCTTTACCGTCTCCGAAGAGGTTTGGGCGAGCAATGATGAACGCATTGACCTGGTAATCTTCCTCAACGGCCTTGCAATCATCACCTTCGAGCTGAAATGCAATGCTGCAGGACAGTCCTATCAGGATGCCATCTATCAGTATCGTATGGAGCGCAATCCTAAAGACCGCCTCTTTTTGTGGAAGGCCGGTTCTTTAGTAAACTTCGCTATGGATTTGGAACAGGTTTATATGTGTACCAAGCTCAGCGGCAGCAGTACCTTCTTCCTGCCCTTCAATATGGGATGTGGTGAAGGTATTCAGGTCGGTGCCGGCAACCCTGTTTTGGAAGATGAATACAGTGTTCATTATATGTGGGACGATATCCTGCAAAAGGACAGCCTGCTGGAAATCCTTGGCAAGTTCATGTTTATCGAGGTCAGCGAAAAAGAAGATGCTAACGGCAAAGTAAAGAAGAATGAAACAGTTATCTTCCCCCGCTATCATCAGCTTGATGTGCTGCGTAAGGTGCTTGCTGATGTTAAGGAGCATGGCAGCAGCTTGAACTATCTTCTGCAGCACAGTGCAGGCTCCGGCAAAACGAACGAGATTGCCTGGCTTGCACATCGTCTGGCGTCTTTGCATAGTGCAGACAACAAGATTATCTTTGACAATATCATTATCTGTACTGACCGCGTAGTAGTCGACAGACAGCTTCAGCAGGCGGTGCTTGGTATTGAGCACAAGGAAGGCCTTATCCGCGTGATGGACGACCAGTGCAATTCTACTGACCTTGCCAATGCGCTTGGCGGTAACACCAAGATTATTGCTACGACGATTCAGAAGTTCCCCTATATCGTGGATAGCGTCAAAGGCTTGAAGAATAAGCACTTTGCGGTAATCATTGACGAAGCCCATTCTTCTACCTCCGGCAAGAACATGGCGGCGATTACCAAGTCGCTTGGCTCCGGTAAAGTGGAAACCGATGTTGATGTTGAAGATATTATTACCGATGAAATCCAGCGCAACGGCAAGCAGCCTAATGTGTCGATGTTCGCCTTTACCGCTACGCCGAAACCGACTACTCTGCAGCTTTTCGGCAGGGTAAATGAGCAGGGACAGTATGAAGCCTTTCATATTTACTCCATGAAGCAGGCTATCGAAGAAGGCTTTATTCTTGATGTACTGCAGAACTATATCACTTACGATACCTTCTTCCGTATCAACAAAGAGATTGAAGATGATCCAGAAATGAAAACGAATGATGCCAAGCGCCAGATTGCCCGCTTCGTGCAGCTGCATGAAACAAATATCTCGCAACGCATTGAGGTTATCATCGAGCATTTCCGCCAGAACGTCATGCAGGAGCTTAACGGTCAGGCTAAGGCTATGGTCATTACGGAATCGCGTGCCGGTGCAGTAAAATATCGACAGGCCTTTGAGGATTATATCAATCGCAAAGGTTATACCGGGCTGAAAGCACTGGTTGCCTTTTCTGGCAAGGTTACCATTGACGGCAAGGAATATACCGAAGTAGGCATGAACGGTATTGCTGAAAAGAACCTGCCTAAAGAGTTTGATAAGGACGAATATCAGGTACTGCTGGTAGCAGATAAATATCAGACCGGCTTTGACCAGAAGAAGCTGTGTGCTATGTACGTGCTCAAAAAGCTGCGTGGCGTAAATGCAGTGCAGACTTTATCCCGACTGAACCGTATCTGTCCGCCCTTTGACAAGAAAACTTTTGTCCTGGATTTTGCTAATGATTATGCGGATATTGAGAAGGCTTTCAGCAAATACTACACTGTGACTTTGCTGTCCAACAGCATTAACCCGCGTTCTATTTATGATATCAGCGCGAAAATCGACGGCTATTTCTTCCTTGATCCCGGCGATGTAGAGGACTTCAATACGCTTCTGTACAAAGAAAAGGTTACCGCTGCGGACAAAAAGAAAATGACTTTTTTCCTGCAGAAAGCCAAAAACGTCATCGAAAAGAATAATGACGAGCAGACGCAGAAGGAAATCCATATGGCAATCCGCCATTTCATCCGCTGTTATGAGTTCTTGGTGCAGGCAACCTGCTTCGAGGACTTGGATATTCATAAGAAATATAAGTTCTTGTCTTACTTGCAGACGTATCTGAAAGTAAGACATTCAGGTGGCGGTTTTGACCTGACCGGCAAAATCAAGGCAGATAACTTTGTGCAGAAAAAGAGCGGAGAGTTTGCAAATGTTAAGCATAAAGCTGATCCGATTGTTCATCTGCCAACCGCTGAATCTCTTAACCTTACTCCTGCAAAGATTGAACGTCTGTCACAGATTATTGCAGAAATCAACAGCAGAACAGGCAAAAACTATGACAATGACGTTGCAGTCAAGGCAATGTTGCAGATTAAGGATATCATGATGAAATCTGAAAAGCTGCGAGCAAGTGCTCAAAATAACACTGAAAGAGACTTTGAGTTTGCTTATTTCGATAATATTGACGATGCTTTAGTGGAAGGTTTAGAGCAGAATCAGGACTTCTTCAGCCTGCTTTTGGATAATGATGAGATTAAGCGTCGGGTGTTGGGGATTTTTGCCAGTGATGTATATAATGAGCTTAAGAGCAAGAAAAACGTGATTTATCCTAAGTTTAAGCAAAAAACTATAGAACTTAATGTAGCGGAAGAAGTTGATACTTATGGTAGTAAAGGAGAAGAAAAGTGATGGCTAAAACAGAAATTATGCTTATTCTAAAAAAATAAAAATTTTTTTAGAATCAAGCAGGAAAATGTGACATGGATGGCGAATAGGTATCTTGATAAAAGTTTTGCAGGGGATTTAGGCAATTAACAAGAGCCTCTGCAAGGGGAATTGTTTTTTCAAGAGGGGGATTTTTCAATGGCAAAGAAGTATGTAATGGCATTAGACGCAGGTACAACCTCCAACAGAGCAATAATCTTTGATGAGAACTCCAAAATCGTAGGGGTAGCGCAGAAGGAGTTCACTCAGCATTTTCCACAGCCTGGCTGGGTAGAGCATGATGCAGATGAGATTTGGAGCACCATGTGCGAAGTAATGAAGGGTGCTTTGGAGCAGAGTGGTCTGGAGGCTAGCGACATCGCAGCTATTGGTATTACCAACCAGCGTGAAACTGCTGTTGTTTGGGATAAGAATACCGGCCGTCCTGTATATAATGCAATTGTATGGCAGTCCCGTCAGACTGCGGACATTGCCAATGATCTGAAGGCCAAGGGCCTGACTGAGGAATTTAAGCAGAAAACCGGCTTAACCATTGATGCTTATTTCTCTGGCACCAAGATTACTTGGATTCTGAAGAATGTAGAGGGAACTCGGGCTCGTGCTGAGGCTGGCGATTTGATTTTTGGTACTATTGATACCTGGCTGATCTGGAAGCTGACTGGTGGCAAGGCTCATGTAACTGATTATTCCAATGCTTCCCGTACCTTGATGTACAACATCAAGGAGTTGAAGTGGGATGATGCTCTCCTGGGCTACCTGGATGTACCAAAGTCCATGCTGCCAGAGGTTCGTCCATCCTCCAGCGTATATGGCTATACCACTCCATCTATTCTGGGTGCATCCATTCCAGTTGCTGGTGCTGCTGGTGACCAGCAGGCTGCCCTCTTTGGTCAGAACTGCTTCAAGCCAGGCGAGGCTAAGAACACCTATGGTACTGGCTGCTTCATGCTGATGAATACCG
>OBLI01000122.1_pt1 | contig 80721 bp, 51 predicted proteins | sample 1519701 | NCBI WGS metagenome assembly OBLI01 (sample SAMEA3663005, study PRJEB22513) | pig gut metagenome | biome: pig gut; feature: pig-associated habitat; material: faeces | place: France | collected 2012
TGTTCTATGCCGTCTGCGAGGTGCTGTAAAGCTACCCGAAAACGGGCTATTGTATACGTAAGTAATTGAAAACTATATAATTGTTAAATTTTTAACGAAGTATTGTATAGTATGAATCGCATATTTTATTACATGGTGGCAATCGCCATCCCATTAGTTATTTCCTGTAAGCAGGAGCCTGAAGAAATCCGCGTCAGTTCCATTTCTCTTTCCAAGAGTACTTTGGAGTTGACAGTCGGGGACCAGGTCTCTCTTGATGTCACAATATCCCCGGACAATGCTACAAACAAGAAAATCATTTGGAGCAGCAGCAGGGAGTCCGTTGCTACGGTTACTCCTGAAGGAATCATAGAGGCTGTTTCGAGCGGCACTTCCATCATTACGGCAACGTCTAAGGACCAGGGCAAGACTGCAAGTTGTATCGTGACAGTAGCTGAAAAAATGGGAGCCGTTACCGGTGAGGCAACACACATTTCCTGTCGTAATGCCATGCTTTCAGGAAAAGCCAATTTGTCTCAAACGACATCCACAAACCTTAGTTTCGGTGTGTTGTATTCCACGTCATCAGGTGTCCTTCTCGGTTCGTCGACGCAGTTGGAAGCAAAAGATTGTGATGCATCATTCAATTTCTCCATTTATACCGGTGTGCTTGAGCCTGAGACTACATATTATTACAGGAGTTATATTATCCAGAACGATGAGGTGGAATACGGCGAGACTAAATCGTTCAAGACTTTGGCTGTGAGCAGTATGATACAGACTCTCGATGCGAGCGATGTCGTTCCGAAAGAAGCTACGCTCAATGCGATGCTCGACCTGACCGACTGCAATTACAGCAGCATCGAATATGGCTTCGTGCTCACTCCTGAGGGCGGTCAGGTTGAAGCTCTGCCTCTAAATAACCTTGCAGACAAGGCTTTCTCCTATCGTGACAATACTCTTTCCAGAAATACCGGATATTCTTATGTCGCATATGTGAAGCTTGACGGCATTCTGTACAAGGCTGAGCCCAAGACCTTCACCACAACTTCCATCCAGGCTTCCGTGACTGCGGCTGCTTCTGTTGTTCAGTGTAAATCTGCAACAATCTCCGGTAGTCTGATTGTCCAGTCGGAGGGTAGTTTCAGCAAGTCTGCTAAGATGTATTTCAGTTTATCCGATAACACCCTGGCGGGACTGAAATCCAATGGCACAACTAAGACTTTGACATTAGAGGAAGATGGCTCTTATAGTGCGGTTATCTCTTCATTGTCTTCTTCCACCTCGTACAACTTCGTAGTCGTCGCTAAGGTTGATGACGTGGAGTTTGTGTCAACAATCGGGAATTTCTCAACAATTGCACCGCCTGAACCATCACTCGTTGACCTCGGATTGTCTGTGAAGTGGGCTTCCTGCAATCTCGGTGCTTCCAAGCCGACGGACTACGGGGGATATTATCAGTGGGCGGGATCAAAGGATGTTTCCGATACAGGCATTTACGCTGATTGGAATAACTGCCCTTACCACACCGGATCTGACAAAAACTCAGGCTGGACGAAGTACATTACTTTTTCTTCTTACGGTACCGTAGATAACAAGACAGTTCTTGAGTCAATGGATGATGTTGCTTCTGTCGTCCTCGGCGGGAAATGGCGTATGCCTACGTATGAAGAGTGGTCGGAATTGAGTAATACTGACAATTGTTCCTGGAAATGGACAACCATCGATGGAGTCAAGGGTTATAAGGTCCAGTCAAAAAAGACCGGTTATACGGACAATTGGATCTTCCTTCCTGCTGCCGGTTATCGTGGCTACTACGATAGCCTTTACAATGTCGGGTCCCGCGGCTACTACTGGTCTTCGTCCCTCGATCCGATCTGTCCGGAGAGTGCGTACTGCCTGATCTTCTATTCAGGAAGCTTCGGCAGGGACAACTACGGCCGGCCCTACGGCCAATCCGTCCGTCCCGTCTCAAGATAAAAAAATTAAGGGAGGCTCTGCCGTCCTCTGTAGCGAAGCGTCAAAACCGTGGGGATGCAAGGCGTCAGCCCAGCATCCCCGACAAAACCTGGGCGAAGCCCGAAAAGGTCGGCTAAGCCGACAAAATTGCAATGACAAAACAAGAGATATACAAATCGGAGCAGTCTAACGATGAGGATATTGTTCTTTACCCTGAAGGCAAGTTTTATAAGGCTTATGAACGAAGTGCCTGGCACTTATGTATGCTTGTTCACGAGTTTAAGGTCAGCTGCCGTTGGGTCGGCACCGCCGTGGCATATATTGTTGGGACTGTTAGGAAAAGTTTAACATTTCCCGATAGTCCCTATCATTATCTTCAAAGACCTATATGTATTTTTAGTGGACACTAATGGAATCCTACTATTAACGTGGCTACTTATTACATATGGAATATTAACAAAATTAGATAGATAGAATGTTGACTCCGGATTTTTACTCAATGATATCTGCAATTGTTCTTTCAGTTGCAGGTATTGTTATTACAATACTTTGTGCGTATATCCCCAAAGTACGAAAAGAAAAGTTGTTGACCGCATGGAAAGAGATGCGCGATATATACGAAGACCTTGAGGAATTTATTGAGTTAGAGGAATATTTAGAAAAGGCATCTGGGATAAGCAAGCAAAAAGCTCGTTCAATGGTTAATATATCTAGCCGCTGTCAGCCTAAAAAGATCTCGAGGAGGATAAAAGAGCTGGATACAAAGATTAACTAACAATGTTTTCTCTCCTTTAGTCCCAGTTTTTAAATTTTTTAACTTCTGGGGCTTAAAAGAGGAACGTTCTGTGACATTCCGGACATCTGCCTCATAGGACTTGAAGAAGCACATGCTGAGTAAGCATCCGACCAAGAACATATTGACATATTAGCGAAAGCGTCCGGCTAGACACATATCGGTTTCTATAGGATTCCGGTATAACTTTGCGCAGTTTATTCGCTGGAGAATATCTAAGGAACGGTGCGGTCATCGTCATAAGCGGGCCGACCGGTGCCGGGAAATCGTTCCTCGCCTGTGCTCTTGGCAAACGAGCCTGCATGCTTGGATACAAAGTACGGTACTACACTGGCAGCAGTCTGATGGACATCTGAATGCCATACTCTCCGGTAGCTGTCAAGATCATCTTGAACACTGGACTTTTCATTCGTGTTGTATCAATTTGTTTTGCCCGGGCGTTATGTGTTTTCCTTCCTCCCGTATTCCTCCCGCCTTTTCGGGTTCATGGGGAACCAGCCCTTCTCCACGCGTTTCTTCTGCTCGAAGATTTCCAGGATGCTCCAGAAGCAGGAACAGCCTATTACGCCCAGGACCGGGCTCAGGATGCCGTTCTCTACGGTCAGGCTGGCGGCTATGAAGATTATGCCGGCCAGGGCGAAGGCCCACCAGCATTTCGTGCCGAAATGATATTCGCTCTTGATGACTATCGGGTGGAAAAGCCCGATTACCAGAAATGTCGTCACCGCTATTATGAGTCCTGTGAAATTCATGATTTGTATTTGTTTTTCAGTTTGCGGGGCAAAGATAATTCATTATTCACAAATCCCGGGCTGCATTTTCTGAAAAAGCAGTATATTCGTGCTGATGTTGTCGGCAATGGGCATCAGACATCGACTCTGCGGAGAAGAATCGGAGAAGGATCCGGCCTGCGTTGCGTGAATATTGGCATAGATTGACGAAATTCTTTTATCCGGAGAGCGGGGGTCTGGCTATATTTGTCACGATAACCAACTGCTCATCATGAAACGAATTGGACTTTTCATCATTGCCTCGGCAATACTCTTGTCCTGCTCGGACAACCGTCCTTCCTCCACCTCGGAGGATTTCGGGACTTTGTCGACCGGCGGGAAAACCTCCCTCATTACCCTCCGCAACAGCAGCGGGGCCAGCATGACGCTGACTGACTATGGCGCCAGAATCGTCAGCATCAACGTGCCTGACCGCAATGGGAAACTGGACGATGTCGTGGTCGGATACGGCGACATAGAATCTTTCGAGAAAGGGAAGGAACGCTTTATGGGATGCGTCATCGGCCGCTTCGGAAACAGGATTGACGGGGCGTCGTTCTGCATTGACGGACAGCGGTATGATGTCGTTGCGAACGAGCAGTTTGACGGCCAGCCGGTGCAGTGCCACGGCGGCTTTCAGGGCTTCGACCGCTTCGTCTGGGAATATGAGCTTCTGAATGAGGAAAACCGGGCCGGAGTCCGTTTCCACAGGCTCAGCCCTGATGGGGAGGAAGGATTCCCGGGCAACTGCGACTGCTATGTAACTTATTGGTGGACAAATGACAATGTCTGCCGGATAGAGTACCGGGCCACGACTGACAAGCCTACGGTCATAAACCTTTCCAATCATACCTATTTCAATCTCAAGGGATCCGATGGAGGCTATGTGATGGATCATCTCCTCACCGTCGAGGCGGATACTTCCGTGCAGAACAATACCCATTTCTGCCCGGACATCCTTCTTCCCGTGGAGGGCTCGCCGTTTGATTTCAGGGAACCTCACCGCGTGGATTACCGCCTTGACATGCCGAACAGGCATCTGGAGATAATGCACGGAATGTCAGCATGCTGGAAACTCAGGGACTGGGACGGGACTCTCCGCAGGGCCGCCGACCTGTATGAGCGCAGAAGCGGAAGGGGAGTCGAGACCTGGACCACCGAGCCTGCTCTCCTGACCTATACCGGAAGAGGGCTCAGCGAAAGCATAGTCGGCAAATACGGTCCGCTCGAGAAATACGGGGCGATGCTTCTGGAGACAATCCATTTCCCGGATTCGCCTAACCAGCCGCGCTTCCCTTCGACCGTCCTCAGGCCGGGCGGGGAGTATGTTTCCGTGACCGAGTGGCGGTTCTATGCGAAGTAGAACATAAGATGGATAAGCTGGAAAGACAATGAGAAACGCCTGTGCCGGAATCGTCTGTGCTGTTGCTGCATTGATGCTTGCGTCAATGCAGGCGTTTTCGACGCCTTACCAGTTCGTGAACCTCAGTACCCAGAACAGCGGGCTTTCGTTTGACACCGTCAACAAGATCAACCAGGATTCCCGCGGCTTCATCTGGATAGGGACGGCGAAGGGCGTGAACCGGTACGACGGAACGTCTTTCAGGGTGTATGACAGGGAGGATCTGGGCTTGTCATCGGATTACGTTTTCTGCATTGAGGAGGACAGGAAAGGCAATATCTGGGTCGGAACCGACAGCGGAGTCTCCTGCTATGATTATGAGAAGGACATGTTCGTGCCCTTCTCGATGGTCAGCGACAAGGGGGCTGTCATCCGCAACAAGGTGACATTCATCCACATTGACCATGATGGCGCAATCTGGTTCCTGGTGAACAATCAGGGAATGTTCCAATATGACCAGGATGCGGGCGTGCTGAAAATGTACCCCTATTCAGCATTCGGAAACGGAATCATTGGCTTCAGGAAGATGCTCCATCTAAGGGACGGAGGTTTCCTGATGTCCTGCTATCATCTCAATCTCTTCCTTGCCGATGAGAAACTCACTGACTTCAAGCCTGTTCCTCTGGCTCAGGACATGGATTATTTCCTGTCCGACGAGATCGAGGGGCTCTTCGAGGGCAAGGATGGGATGATATACGTGGCCAGCACTAAGAATGGCCTCAGCCGTTATTGCAGGAAAGATTCGACCGTCGTTAACATATTCACCATCCCTTCCAGCCAGACCCTCGTCGATGCGTTTATGGATGATGACGGTTTCGTCTGGCTTTCCACCACGGGCGGTCTCTGGAGGGTGGATACCGGAGGCTCGGGTGCGCTGCAGATTCTCCATGACAGGGATGACGAGTTCTCGATCGCCGGTAACTATGTGCTTTGCAGTTTCGTGGACAGGGACAATGGTATCTGGGTCGGTACCAAGGATTGCGGAATCAGTTTCTGCGGAACCGGAAGGAACAAGTTCACGAGGTTGAACCGGGCCTCCGGAAAATCGTTGAGAGGCGCTATTGTCAGATGCTTCTCCGAAGATTCTCGGGGCAATGTCTGGGCATCCACCGAGCAGTACGGGCTGCTTAAATACAATCCTGCGGCCGGGATGCCGGAAATCATTGACATCAAGAATGTTCCGAGGACAATTTTCTCGCTCTGCCATGACGAGCCTTATCTCTGGATAGGCTCCATTGATGGATTGTACAGGCTCGATACCCGCAGCGGAGCGGTCCGTGATTTCGGCGTTCTCGAGAGGAAATCCCGCATCAACGACCCGAGGGTGGAACTCATTTTCAAGACGAGCGACGGAAGAATATTCGCATCCAATACGCTGGGACTCTTCGAGTATGACAGGGGCGCCGACAAGTTCATTGACGTGGAGGCCTTCGATGGCCTTTTCATGACAGGAGTTGCCGAGGACAAGAGCGGTTCCCTGTGGTTCTCGACCTATGCCAGGGGCGTATTCCGCTGGGCTTACCGGGAAGGAGCCCTTCCTCAGCATTTCTCTTCCGCCGACGAGTGCGGGCTTGAGGACGACAAGGTTTCTTCAGTCTTCGTTGACAGCTCGGACAGGGTCTGGGTGCTTGGTTTCAGCCACGGATTCGCACAGTTCGACAGGAAAACCTCCCGTTTCCGGGTATATAACAGGTCCAATCTCCCTTCCCTGCCTTCGGACGTATGCCAGAGCATGCAGGAGGATGACGAGGGGAGGCTCTGGATATCTACGGACAAGGGTCTTGCGCAGTTTGATCCGGAGACGGAGGACATCAGGGTTTACACCATGCTCGACGGCCTGCTTGACAACAAGCTCTCAAAGGGCTCGCTGAAATCGAGGTCGGGGGACATTTACATAGGTTCGGACAATGGATTCGTGACATTCCGCCCTTCCAGCCTTTACCAGGCCCGTCAGATTCCCGAGGTGGTCGTGACCGGCATATCCGTGGCGGGCAGGGAAATACATTCCGGAAGGAATCCAGATCTGATGGAGTCCCTGGAACTGGGCAGGGATGAGAATTCATTCGGATTCGCATTCTCGTTTCCGGGCCCATTGAAGCCGGCCTCCTTCAAGGTCCAATGCTGTCTCGAGGGCTATGACGACCAGTGGCGGGATATCCTCGGCACCAGGTCAGTCTTTTTCTACAATGTCCCTGCAGGGCATTACAGCCTGAAAGTCAGGGCTTCCGTCTCCCCTCAGGAATGGACTGAGGCGCATGCGCCGCTCAACATATATGTCAATCCTGGCTTCTGGGCCTCGGTCTGGGGGCTTTCATTGATTGTCCTGATTGCTTTTTCGCTGATGGCTGCCACTTTCGCCATCATCGAGGTGCGTTCCAGCCGTCATCACCGCAAAATGGCCGAACAGTACCGCAAGGCGAAGGATGAGGAGTCGTTTCAGGACAAGATGAATTTCTTTTCCCATGTCATCCACGAGATCAAGACCCCTCTGACCCTTATCAGGACGCCGCTCATGAATGTGATGGCGAAGGATGGATTCGACGAGGAGTCCCGTCACGACCTGGAAGTGATGAGGAACAGCGCCGACTATCTTTCCAAGCTTGTGAACGAGCTCCTCGACTTCGTGCGCGTCGAGAAGAGCGGCTATGTGCTCAAACCAGAGAGAATCGATATGGTGGAGGAACTCAGGTCAATGATTTTCGACTATGAGGACACGGCCAGGAATGCCAACATTGCCCTGAATTTCAGCCCGGAGGTGAAAAACGCCTATGTCGATGCCGACAAGTCGGCCCTCTGCAAGATTCTGAACAATGTCCTGCTGAATGCCATAAAATATGCCGAGTCCCATATCAATGTCGTCCTTTCTGCGGACGGCGGGAAGATCTGCCTGAAAGTTTCCAATGACGGCAACCATATCCCGGAGGACCAGAGGGAGGAAATCTTCAAGCCTTTCGTGCAGGCAGGTACCCAGTCTGCCCCGGGAGTGGGGATCGGCCTGCCTCTTGCCAGGAATCTTGCCAGGATGCATTCCGGTGACCTTGTCCTGGACGACGGGCCCGGCGATACCTGTTTCGTGCTGGTGCTTCCTTCCGCTCCGGAAGTGCTTGAGGATGATGGCGAGGATGATGTCCGCGAAGAGGAGGATACCGGGAGGATGCGGATTCTCGTGGCGGACGACAATCCTGACCTGAGGGATTATCTCAGTCTGAAACTCTCTGACAATTATGATGTTGCGGTGGCTGCGGACGGAGATGCGGCAATGTCGGCCATCCGTTCCCAGAATATCGACATGGTTCTGACCGACATCTCTATGCCCGGGAAGACTGGCCTGGAAATCTGCCGTGAGATAAGGGATGACATCGAAATATCGCATCTTCCCGTGATCATACTCTCCGCGAGGTCTTCCATCGAGTCCAAGATTCAGGCTATGGAGTCCGGAGCCGATTTGTACATCGAGAAGCCTTTCGACCTGGAATATCTTCGTTCCAGTATCCGCAATATCCTTGACCGCAGACAGCTTATGAAAACTGCCGCAGGACGGGGCATTGCCACCGGAGATGTGGCCAAGTACGGACTTCCGAAGCGGGATACAGAATTTTTCGAGAAGTTCGACAGCCTGATCCGGGAGAACCTCTCCGCCCCGGACCTGAACGTGGAGTGGATTGCCGAGAATCTGGCAATGAGTCCTTCTACATTGACCAGAAAAATCAAGAAACTGATCAATACCACGCCGAACAATTATATCCGTTCGGTACGCCTTTCCATTGCGGCGGATATGCTGAAGAATTCCGACGGGAACAATGTTACCGACATCTGCTATGCCGTGGGATTCTCCAATCTTTCCTATTTTGCGAAATGCTTCAAAAACCAGTACGGGAAGATTCCTACTGAATTTTCCGGCAAGATTCAATAATATCCGCTCCTGCACGTTTTCTTTTGTTTTTTGCATCAATTTTTTCATCCCCCGAGATTGAGTTTTGATAATTTTGTTGCGTGGATGTCCCGCTGGGGATGTCTGCGCCGCATAATTATTGTTCATCTAAAACTATTCAGTCGATGAAACGTATCACGTACATCTTATCAACCGCAATCTTCCTGTGCGTCGCCTGCGAGGTAAACCACGACGACAACAGGACTCTGGAATATGATTCCATAGAGGTAAACTTCGCGTCCTCCATTGAAGGGAACGAATGGCCGGAAGGCGCGGAACTCGGCATCATCGCAACCTGTACCCGTGACGGTGCGGAAGGGCAGGTGATGAGCGAATCTCCTGTGGCGAAGTACCGCATTGTGGAGGCCGGGCAGCAGTCCGACCTGGTCGCCTGCAGTGAGGCTGACAAGGCCATTTCCCTCGCGGGAGACCATAATTTCAGATTCTACGGCATATATCCTTATCCCGGCCCCGGAGTGGATCTGGAGTCGGTAGATGTCAGCATCAACCCGGTTCAGGACTATTCTGCCGGCGTGATGAGCTATCTGCCGTTCCTGTCTTCAAGCAGGGTAGTGACAGTGTTGCCTCCTGTTAATCTCAATATGAAGACAATGTTCAGCATTCTCAGCCTGTATCTCCCGAATGATCTCAGGGAGGGTCTTGAGTCCACTGTGAAGAAGCTGGAGATTGCCCCTGCCGACGAATCCGCATTCGACGGATATCTGGCCCAGGCCGGCAGGTACAATGCTGTCTCCGGAGTGTTCACCCCTGATCTGGACGAGTCTTCCAATCTTATCACAGTGAATTTCGGAGACGGCCTCTTCCTGAAGGATGGCTTCACCCGCGTGGATGTGGCTGTGGCTCCTTTCGCTGTTCCGGAGGGCGGACTTTCCCTCAGATTCACGGATGTGGACGGGACCGAAACTTCAGTTGCCGTGCTTTCATCCGAGAAGGAGGTCGGGACCAATCTTCGCGCCGGAGAGGGTATGGCAGTGTACGTCAGCAGCATAAGCGACGGAATCGTGCCTGTGACCTTCCCTGTCGTATTCCCGCTTGGATATCCGGACGGGGACAATACCCAGACTGGATACTGCAGCGCAACCAATTCCTGGATTGCCGAGTGGGCCAATGATGTTGCCTGCGCATCTGCGACAAGGCTGAACGAGATGTGGAGCGGGACGCACGGCAAACTTCTGTGCAGGGATCAGAATCAGGCCTATGTGACCTGGACCTGGGCTGATGGCATCAATGATACCGGCATCAAGCATTTCATCGAGACCTCCAACACAGCCAGATATCTCATAAGCACATTCGGAGTGAAGGGCGTCTGGACCGGCGACTATTACGAGTTCACCATTCCTGTCAGGAAGTTCGCCGCAGGTTCCGAGCTCCAGCTCACGATGCCGCTTTACACGAGGTCAGGCCCTACATTCTGGGAGGTTCTGTACAAGGACGGGGATGAATGGAAGAGTACGGCAAAGGATGATCTTCCGGCCTATCCGGATGCGGAAGTCAAGGCTAGGGCTACCTGGGCCATCCCTTACGGCGGAGCTGCCGCTACCACGAAGCTGGATACCGACCAGCAGGTGAGGATGAAGTTCGAGAACGAGATCAAGAGCGGAATCATCAGCATCAGGGTGAAATGCGTGGACGGTACAATCATCAGCACCGGAGAGAATGCTGTTACCGCGGTGACAGCGCCTTACAACAGCAAAGGAACCGCAGCGGCGCCATGCTATTTCTGGAATCCTTCCGACTCCAAGCGGGCAAATCAGAATATTACGATAGAACTTCTTTAATCTCAAGATATTATGTCAACCTACAAATATTTCATGTCTGCGGCCCTGCTTCTCGTCTCAATGATGATGTCGGCCCAGCAGTCCAGAATATCAGGAAAGGTCGTCGATGACGAGGGACAGCCGCTGCCCGGCGCATCGGTTCTGGTCAAGGGCACGAAGACCGGAGCCAATGCCGACTCCGATGGAAACTATTCGCTGACCGCCGACGCCTCGGCCACATTGGAATTCTCCTTCATCGGCTATGAGACCAAGACCGTCCAGGTCAATTCCCGTTCAATCATAAATGTCATCCTTCCCGCCGAGGCAAGCTTCCTCAACGAGACGGTGGTCATCGGTTACGGCGTGCAGAAGAAGGTGAACCTTACAGGCTCTGTGGCCACCACTGACTTTGAGCAGATTGCCAAGTCCCGTCCGATAACGACTCCTGCGGCAGCATTGTCCGGAATGAATGCCGGCGTGATGGTAAGGCAGAGCTCATCGACTCCGGGTTCGGAGGGTGTCAGCATCAGGGTCAGGGGTATCGGAACCCTCAATGATTCGGCTCCTCTGGTGATCGTGGACGGTTTCGAGGGCTCCCTCGGCAATGTCAATCCGGATGACATCGCCACCATATCCGTGCTCAAGGACGCCGCTTCCTGCGCCATCTATGGAAACAGGGGAGCGAACGGAGTTGTCCTCATCACCACCAAGAACGGCGGCAGGCAGGGCAAGGCCTCCTCTTCCATAACATACAGCGGCCAGTTCGCCATCAATACTCCTGCCAACAAGTTCAGAGTCGTCTCCGACTATGCCGACTATATGGAAATCATGAACGAGTCAGCCGAGAACATAGGCAACTCCCCGATTTTCTCGCAGGCGATGATAGATCTCTGGCGGGAGAAGTCCAAGGACCCGAACGGAATCGCCGACTCCGGATATCCGAACTACGTGGCCTATCCTAATACTGACTGGGTGGATGCCATGTTCAACCGCAATGTATATCAGAAGCATAACATCTCTGCCTCCGGCTCTTCCGGCAACGGCACGAACTATCTCATCTCGGCTTCCTATCTCGACAATCCGGGAATCGTGGACAACATGGGCTACAAGCGTTTCCAACTGAGGACCAATGTCTCCTCATGGATTACCAAATGGCTTGAAGCCGGCACAAGGCTCTGGGGCTATCTCGGAAACAGGCAGCTCAACGACTTCAGCGGAGCGTCCGGTTTCATGTCACGCGCTGTCCCGGGCATTTATCCCGAATATGACGGAAAGTTCGGCTGGATGGAGAATCCGGAGCAGAGCTCCAACTCCAGGAACAACCTCTATTTCTTCAACCGCATCGGAGGCCGCGAGAAGACCCTGTACCTCAATGCAGCCCTATACCTCAATATCAAGCTTCCTCTGGACATCAAGTACCACGCCTCATTCAACTATACCCACCAGACAGTGGACTATATGAAGTGGGTAAACCTCGGCGGGGCATATTCCTTCAGCAGGGGAGAGAATGCTTATGAGTACAACAATCTTGCGAACCAGTACACCGAGCAGAACAACAGCAACACCGGACACTGGACCTTCCAGACCGATTTCAGCTACAACCATACATTCGCCAAGAAGCATGAGGTAGGGGCAATGGTCGGATTCGAGGCTCTCTATCACAATTATGGCAATTCCTCCGGAAGGAAGTCCGGAGCGTCCACCGACAATCTCTTCGAGCTGAACACATACTCCACGATGGTAAGCATCGGCGGTTCCCACAGCGATTATGCGGCAGCCTCCGTTTTCGGAAGACTGACTTATGCCTATGACAGTCGGTATCTCGCCGAGGTCAATCTCAGATATGACGGCTCGTCCCGATTCTCCAGGAGATCCCGCTGGGGCCTCTTCCCTTCAGTATCGGCAGGCTGGCGCATATCGGAGGAGCCTTGGATGAAGAACTCGAAGGTCGACAACCTGAAGATCCGCGCTTCCTGGGGCAAGCTCGGAAACAACAGCATAGGCAACTACGACTATGTGTCCACCTATACCACCGGCATACTTTATCCTATCGGCTCAACGATGGCCACGGGAATGGTTTCCTCCCTTTCCAACGACCTTCTCGAGTGGGAGACCACTACTTCCTACGACCTCGGACTGGATCTGGGCGTCCTTAACAACAGACTTACCTTCGAGGGCGACATCTATTCGAAGCTCACCGACGGCATTCTGTACAAGGCTCCGGTCTATGCCACAATCGGTTCCAAGTCAGCTCCTTACCAGAATCTCTGCGAAGTCGTGAACAAGGGCTTCGAGGTGACTCTCGGATGGAAGGACGATATCGGAGATTTCCACTACGGCATCTCGGCCAACTTCACAAGGAACTGGAACCAGGTGACCAAGTACAAGGGCAGGCTCGAGACCGGCTGGGTGACCGGCGAGGATGGACGCCGCCAGTATATGACCAACATCGGAGATGTCTCCACCGGAAGTGTCCAGAAGGTGCTTGAGGGCAAGATTATCAATGAGTGGTGTCTGGCTCCCGTTTATTCCGGCGACGGTACTCATTTCTTTGAGGACGGCTCTGTCAATCCTGCCGGAGGCCCTGTGGACGGAATGATACGCACCGAGGAGGATATGAGATGGCTTGACGCAATGATTGCGTGCGGGGCCGAGTTCCTCCCTTCGAAGACCACGGCCAAGAACAAGATATGGTACGGCGACTACATTTACGCCGATGTGAACGGGGACGGAGTCTACGGAAGCGCCGATGACTACAAGTTCATGAACAAGAGCCTTACTCCAAAGTTCTACTACGGCTTCCAGGTTGACCTGGGCTGGAAGGGGATAGACTTCTCGGTACTCTTCTCCGGAGCCGGCGGCAATGCTACATACTGGAGGATGGGCGGCTACAATTCATACGGAACCCGCGCCGACCTCACGCTCCCTTACGACATCGCCTACGACCATTATTTCTACGATCCGGCCAATCCGGACGACCCGAGGACGAACCTTACCTCCAAGCACGGACGTCTGACATTGAACTACGGCTCGGAGCAGAGCGGCAGCAGCGTCAGCTCCACGCATTTCTTCTACAATCTGGATTATCTCAGGCTCAAGAACCTGACACTCGGATACACCTTCCCTGACAAGTGGATGAGGAAGATTGCCGTGAAGAATCTCAGAGTTTACTTCAGCGGCGAGAATCTCTTCACATTCACATCCTATCCCGGAATGGATCCGGAGTACAACAGTACTACAAACTATTATGCTATGCTCAGACAGTACACATTCGGTCTCAGCCTGAAATTCTAAATTATGCGAAAAGTTATGAAAACCAGATATTTGTATCTGATACCCTGCGTATCAGTCCTTCTTTCCGGATGCAATGACTTCCTGGACAGGTTCCCTTACGACGAGGTAAGCTCGAACACTGTCTATACTTCTCCGACTCTTGCGGAGTCGGCCGTGATAGGGGCATACAGCAATATCGCCTACGATTACACCAGCGCCGACCTCGACAGGATCAACTGGGACGCCTTCGCCGGAGTCATTGACCCGCATTACGATGTGTTCTATTCCAATTATACATATCTGAACGGCAATGCCAGACCGAACAACGGCATTTTCAGCACATATTGGAAGAGATTGTACGAGGGCATCAACAGGGCCAATGACGTCATCTCCAATATCGGGGGCGTTGCCGGAATGGATGAGGATCTGAAGGCCCGCCGCATTGCGGAATGCCGCTTCCTCAGGGCCTGGCATTATTACAGGCTCAATTGCCTGTGGGGCGGAGTGCCGGTCTATGACAGGAACCTTGCCCCGTCGGAATATACCAGAGGCCGCTCGACTCAGGACCAGGTCTGGGACTTCATCATTGAAGACCTGACCAGATGCATTGAAACAGAGAGTCTTCCTGACAAATATGCCTCATCTTCGGCGGATTTCGGTCGCATCACCAAGGGTGCCGCATACGCATTGAGGGGAAAGGTCTATATGTGGAAGAAGATGTGGGCTGAGGCAGAAGCCGACCTCAGGCAGGTGGCCCTCTGCGGATACGGCCTTCTCAAGAAGGATTATGCCGACGTGTTCAAGCTTGCCAATGAGACCTCGGATGAAATCATCTTTTCCGCAAGGATGGAGGAGCAGAGCGGACACGGCAATGCATTCAGCCGCAGCTACGGCAGCTGGCAGGTGGCCGGCAAGGGAGGCAACAACACCTTCTTCATGAACCAGAAATTCGTGGACAGCTACCAGACCGCTGACGGAAAGGATTTCGACTGGGACGACTGGCTTCCGGACTACAGCAGCCTCACCCCGGAGCAGAGGAGCGTATATTTCCTCAGGGACGGAATGACCGCAACCGAGATTGACAAGATGGCCGCCTACGGTGCGGACATGTCGAGATATCTTCCTTCCGGCAATGAGAGCAGGCTTCTTGCTGCCTTCAATGCCCGTGACCCGAGGCTTCTCGCTACCGTGATCACTCCTTATTCGAAATACAGCGGAGGATTTTACGGCTCTGCCAAGGAATATACGAGGAGATGGCCTTTCCGTGATGACAATGACACCTGGTGCGACATCAAGACAAAGGCGAACACCAATTTCTTCTATACAATCAGAAAATTCGTCACTGTCGGACTGGAATGCACCAACGAGACCTTCAATCCTGTGGATGTGCCGATTATCAGATATGCTGAAGTTCTCATTGACCTCGCGGAGACAATGTGCGAGCAGAACAGGCTCGACGAGGCTGTAGGCTATCTGAACCAGGTCAGGGAGAGGGCCGGTATCGGTCTGTACAACTCCGGAGACCCGGAACTTGCCGTGACGGACGTGCAGGATCTTAGAAACAGGATTTACAATGAGCGCCGCTGGGAGCTCGCATGCGAGGAAGTCCTTTATTATGACGAACTCCGTCAGGGGACATGGAAGAGTTTCAGATTCTCCGAAGGAAATGGACTTTGCGAGCCTTGGGGCACGCCGGCATACCTTGACCAATGGGGAGGAAATGAATACGAGTTATGGCCGATTCCTTCATCGGAAGCCGAGATGAACAGGAATCTTGAACAGAATCCTGGATGGATGAACTGATGATATGAAAACATTTGCAGAAAAATGAAAAGAATACTTGTTTCGATTGCTTTGCTTGCCGGCATATCGGCCGGTGCGTACGCCCAGAATGTAAAGGCCTGGGAAGGTACGCTTGATCTTCCGACATATTTGCTGGACCCGGCCGAGAAGGCCCCGGTCTTCGACAGGGACTGGTCCTACCAGAGAGCCAGGAGGAGCGTATATCCTTATGCTCTCAATGACAATATGACCCGCAACCGGGAGGTGGTGACCTATCAGGCCCTCTATCTCGAGAATGAATATGTCAAGCTTTGCGTTCTCCCTGCCATCGGCGGAAGGCTCTTCTATGCCATTGACAAGACCAACGGCTATGACATCTTCTATCATCAGGACTGCGTCAAGCCTGCGAATGTGGGAATGACGGGAGCCTGGATCAGCGGAGGTGTGGAGTGGAACGTGTTCCACCACCATCGCCAGACCAGCCACGTGCCTTGCGACTGGCGCATCGTGGATGATCCGGACGGCTCGAAGACCATCTGGCTCGGCGAGACGGAATACCGCCAGCGTATGCAGTGGGCGATAGGAATCACCCTGCATCCGGGGATTTCCTACATTGAAATAAGCGGAAGGCTGATGAATGCCACGCAGAACAACAACTCTATGCTCTACTGGTCCAATGTCAGCACGGGAGTGGATTCCACCTACCAGATAATCTTCCCCCAGAGCACGGAGTTCGTTCAGTTCCACTGCAAGAACTCCATGGCGCACTGGCCGATTACAGCCGAGCCGTACAATGGCACTGAGGAGTACAGGGACGGGATCGATGCCGAGTGGTGGGCAGCACATCCTTGCGGCAACTCTATGTTCATCTTCGACCAGAAGGAGGACTATATCGCCGGGTATGACCACGGCAAGGATGCAGGAACGATGCTTGCCGGTAATCACAACATCAACAAGGGTGGCAAATTCTGGTCCTGGGGCCCTAATTCCAAATGGGACACCAAGATCCTTACGGAGAATGCCGGCCATTACATCGAGCTCATGCAGGGTGCCTATTCCGACAACCAGCCTGACTATAACTGGAACTTCCCTTATGAGAGCAAGGAATTCAGCCAGTACTGGTACGGAATCCGCAATATCGGCGGAGTCAAGGCCGGCGGACGCGATGCGGCGATGAACATGGAGGCAGGTGAGGACGGAAAAGTGATGGTGGCCGTTAATGCGACTTCCAGACGTCAGGGCCTCAGGGTAGAGGTATCCAGGGCCGGGGCTCCCGTATATTCGAAGACCATCTCAGTCGCTCCGGATTCTCCGTTCAGGGACAGTTTCGACGCCGGAAAGGGCGTTGAGGACGTGGAACTTACAATGACACTTTACAATGAGAAAGGCGGGGTGATGTACACCTATACCCCGGTGCATCACGACACTTCCACTCCTCTTCCGGAGATAGTTGACAGGCCGAAGCGTCCGAAAGACATCGCCAATACCGAGGAATGCTATCTTGTCGGCCTCCGCAACCTCCAGTTCTACAATCCTTTCGTGAATCCGGTAGATTATTTCGAGGAGGTTCTCCGCCGTGACCCGGGTGATACCAGAGCCAATACCCAGATGGGTGTATATTACCGGATCAGAGGCGATTATGAGAAGGCGGCAGGCTATCTCCGCACTGCCATCAGACGCCAGACGAAGGATTATACAAGGCCGAAGGATGCCGAGGCCATCTATAATCTCGGTCTCATACTGAAGGCTCAGGGCAATATCCCGGCTGCCATCGACACCCTCTTCAGGGCTACCTGGAACTATACCTACAATTCCGGAGCCAATACCCAGCTCGCCCAGATCTATTCCGAGGCCGGAATGTATGACGAGGCTCTTGAAAGACTTGAGGAAGCCATTGACTACAATGGCAGGAATTATCAGGCAATCAACCTCAAGGGCCTGATACTCAAGGCTAAGGGCGACAGGAAAGGTGCTGCTGAGTGTTTCTCCGAAGTCCTGGAGGATGACCCGGTAAATGCCCTTGCCCTCCGCGAGACCCTGTCTCCGGCCGATTTCAGGGAGTTCATGCGCGAGGCACCTGAGTCCTATCTGGAACTTGCGATTCTTTACCGGAACAACGGCTTCTCCGACGATGCGGTGGAGATTCTCAAGGACATCGATTCCAGGGTGGATTATCCGACTGTGAAAATGTGGCTCGGATATCTGACGGGAAGCTACAAGTATTACGAGGATGCATTGACCCTTGATACTGGCTATTGCAATCCGTTCAGGCTCGAGACTATTCCTGTGCTGGAAAGAGCCTCCGAACTTTTCCCGGAAAGCTGGAAACCTCATTATTATCTTGGCAATCTCCTTTATGAGAAGCAGCCTGACAATGCTCTTGCCGAGTGGAAGAAGGTCATAGAGATCGCTCCGGAGAATGCCATGGCCTGGAGGAATATAGGCTGGTACTGGTGGCTCTATGCCAAGGATTACAAGGAGGCTGCGAAGTACTATCTCAAGGCAATCGAGCTGGATCCGTCCAGCGCCCTCTATCTCGAGGAGGCCGACCAGGTTCTCGAGGCTGCAGGAGAGTCCGTCCAGTTCCGCCACGACCTGCTCAAGTCTCATCACGAGACGGCTGTAAAGAGATATTATCCTCTTGCAGGAGAAGTGATTACCGGAATGTTCACTGGTGACTTCGACTATATTCTCGATCTTCTCGAGAACTGCTATTTCCCTACAAGGGAGGGCGTGGCCAATTTCCACGACATCTATATGGATGCCCTCCTGCTCGCGGGAGCCGACAAGATGGCCCGAGGCGATGCTGAAGGCGCCATAGCCCTTTATTCGAAGGCGTTCGACTATCCGGAAAACCATCAGGTGTTCTATGTGGACGGCAGGGTTCCGCACGATGCCCAGGTATATTGCGCCCTTGCAGAAGCCTATGCGGCTCTGGGTGACGCGGCGAATGAGAAGGTGAACTATGAGAAGGCGGTCCAGGTCAATGTCAGGAAGACGGACTACAGATATTGGAAGGGCGTGGCCCTGAAGGCTCTCGGACGCAAGGCCGAGGCGAAGGCTCTTTTCAGGGAGCTTGTCGATGAAGGCAGGAAGGGTATCGTCACCGATTTCGTGAATTTCTACGGGGCTGAAGGAACGACAGGGGAGACCGTGGCTACTGTGAACACGAGGGCATACCTTACGATGGGTCTCGGCTACAAGGGCCTCGGACGCCCATTCAAGGCAAGAAGCTGCTTCATGAAGGCCGTTTCCCTGAAACCTGACAATCTCTGGGCCGACGTGATGCTCAGGTAAACCGATGCTGATTATGAAAACTCGATTTTTGACAGCTTTGGCGGCAGTTTTCTGCGCAGGTCTTGCCTGCGCTTCTGCCGCCGGCAAGAAGAGCCGTACGGTCCAATGGCCGGAGGACCACCAGGTGAGGATTTCCTGGGACAGATCTACATATTCCGAGATAACGGAGGCAGAGGTCCCGGGCCTCGGCTATGTTGAGAAGAACCTGTATTATCCTCGTGCAAAGCATCTGAGTGACGGTGCTGTCCTCCTCTCTTTCTCGAATCATCATTACGGATTCGACATTTACGCAATGAGGAGCATTGACGGTGCGAAAACCTGGTCGGATGCGGTCTGCATTGCCCACAGCAGGGATACGGTCTATCGCGACAGCGAGGGCCGGACATCCCCGGACAGAATAGTGTATGTAAATCCGGACTTCATCGAACTGCAGGACGGACGTATAATAATGGCTTTCCAATGGCGCTTCTACAAGGGTTACGGCGATTTGCCGAAGACCAATGAGAACTGCGGAATAATGATCTCCTTCAGTTCCGACAAGGGCCGGAGCTGGTCGGAGCCCGTCGAAGTGTACCGTGGACGCTGCTGGGAGCCTGCCTTCCTCCAGCTTCCTTCCGGCGAGATCCAGATGTACATCACTTCCAGCCAGGATATCAGGGAGAAGACTTCGTTTCCGCGCACTGTTGTCATCCGCTCCTTTGACGGCGGCATGACCTGGCAGGGCAAGACCTGCTGCGGAACTGATGACAACGAGGTGGTCTCCCGCACCTATGACGAGCGCTTCGCTTATGACGGAATGCCTTCCGCAGTCGTTCTGGACGGGGGAGAGGGGATTGTGGTCCCTCTTGAGAGCTGGCACGGCAGATATGTCGTGGATCAGACTCCAATCGTGGTAAAGACCACAATGGAAGAAAACTGGCATCTCGACCAGGAGAAGGTGCTTTCAGAGGGTGGCCCTGACTATCCGATGAAGAAGGAGGTCAACAGGGACTTTCAGGGCTACGGCCCGTATTGCACAAAGCTCGGAAACGGCGAAGTCATTGTACAGAGCAACGGCTATTACAAGGGAGTGCCGGGAATGTGGACCTTCGTGGGAGACATGCACGCCGACAACTTCCATTTCGCCACCTCGCCTTTCAACGGGGACGAGTACTGGGGAAGCATCGACTATATGGGAGGCAACACTTTGATTTCCACGGGAACCTGCAAATACCAGGACTCCGATGGGGAGGCACGGGGCATGGTCAGGATGATGTGCGCAAGGCTCAACTACCAGATGTCCCTGAAGCCGGGCTCCCTGAAGATGGTCCCTGTCCGCGAATTTGACAGGGGTGCAGAAAACGGATGGTGGTTCCTTGGAAAGAAGTGGAATTCGCAGATGTTTGCTAACTTCGCATATTCGAAGGATGGCCTCGAATTCGGAGCCTATGTGTTCGACGACAGCATCTCGGCATTCTCGACGGAGAACTCCGATGCGCCTTTCTTCCATTTCGCAAGGCCTGACGGCACAGTCTATGGCCTGGTGGTCAATGCGAAAGGCAAATATGTCCTCTACCGCAGCGAGAACTGGTCCTGGCATAAGATCGATGCCGGAGTCACCGGCGACCTGGAGGTCAGCGGGACAGTGAATGATGACAGTGACAAGGACCTGGGATTCTCCGTCAAGGTGAGGATTCCTTGGGAGAAAATCGGCGGCACCCCTGCAAAGGGGGAGGTGATCAAGGTTCATCTCCGCCGTCATTATCTCGGGGAGTCGAAGGAGAAGCCGGTATATCAGGTCGAGGATCTTGAAGGCGAGAATTCCGACTATCCTTCGGAATGGCTTGGAATCAAAATGGAATAATGTTTATGAAACATGTTTATCTGGTTGTGCTGTCGGCCGCCGTACTTCTGGGTTGCGAAAAGGACCCGGGTACGGCCGGCACCGGCACTGGGCAGACGGGCCACAGACAGAGCCTGGTCTTGCCTGACGTAAGTGAGCTCAATGCAGGGACCACTGTGCTGAATACTCATCAGGGTCTAGAGGGCAGATCCACATTGACCCCGATTGCGGGCACTTACGTGCAGCTCGGCTCGGATGTGACGATGGAGACGAAGCCTGTATATCCCCGTTTCGCAAGCACTGGAGCCGGGGATTACGTGATGTTCTACCATTACGGCAACTCCTCGACCTGGGCAGGAAACGAATGCGAGATGCTCAGGAGCGACGATCTCGTGAACTGGAAGAATTACAGGAAACTGTTTACGGTCACCCCGATTACAGACTGCATGGGACAGTCCAACAAGAGGGGATACGCCGGAGCCCATCCTCTACTTCTGAAGAATGGGAATCTGCTTGTGGTGGCATCCACAAGGGCTATCAGCAGTTACAGGGACAGGAATGCGGACAACGGCCTCTCCATCAGAATCAGCGAGGATGGCGGCTATTCCTGGTCCGAGGAGAATCTCGTGCTGATGGGGACCAATTGGGAGCCCATGCCCGTGCTTCTGCCTTCGGGAAGGATTCAGATTTACTATACCGATTCGAAGAAGATGACCGGAACGTCGGTGGAGGTATCCTCCGGGTCTTCCTACATCTACTCTGACGACAACGGGAAGACATGGCTTCCGGCCGACCCTTCCCAGCATCTGAGGGCCTTTGCACAGGTAAGATGCGTGGAGGGAGCGAACACGATAATGACGGACCAGATGCCTGCCGTCATTGCCTTGAACGGTTCCAGGAAGCTGGCTGCCGCTGCCGAGTCGTTCATCGGCGGAGTTGACTACATATCCTATATCTCGCTGGCCTATTCGGACGAGAACGGTGATTGGGGCGAGCCGGATGAGGACGGGGTTCTTCCGGCCGACAGGAACAGCAATTTCGTGGAGGGCTGCGCCCCGTACCTTGTGCAGTTCCCTTCGGGTGAAACCGTGCTTTCCTACAATGATGACAATGTCTTCGTCATGCGGCTCGGAAATTCGGAATGCCGCGATTTCGGAGAGGCTGTGAAGGTATTCGACCAGAGTGCAGCCACCGGAAAAGGATTCTGGGGTTCGATATACTGCTTCGACTCCCACAGGATGGTGGCCGGAATAGGCGGCTCCGGCGGAGTGCTGCAGATAGGTCAGTTCTACCTGAACCATTGCATAACCGCAGCCTCCCGCAGCGTGAACATGGACGGAAACAATACGGAGTGGAGAAATACCGACGAGGCCCTGTACATATGCTCCCTGGGCGAAACCAAGGCCTTGGTCAGGATGGCATCCGACAAGGACAATGTCTATGTGCTGTTCGATGTGAAGGACAAGGACATATCGAAGGATGACTATGTGACCGTGTTCTTCGCGGATCCGGAGAAGACGAATCTCTCCGGAGCGGTAAGGGTGAAGGCTTCCTGCATGGGACTGAAGAACTCCGGACCTATGGCCGGCACCTGGAAGGAGGCTAATGTCGGAGCCGCAGTCTCGGCATCCTACGACGGCACTCCATCCCTCAATGTGGATGAAGACAACGGTTATGTGGTGGAAATCTCCATTCCTAAATCCTCGCTCCCTGTCAGGAACGGCAAGGTACTCGCAAACGTCGCCCTCTTCGACATAAAGAACGGAGGGGAGGACGCAATCGTGCCGACTACCGAGTCCGGTACTGAAAAATGGATATCGGTCACTCTGGACTGATGCCGGGACTGGTCTGAAGACTCCCGAGAGACCCTCAGGCCAGGAAATTCAGAATCCCCGCCACAGCTTTCTTCGCTGAAGCCACGGCATCCACGACTGTGGCCGGGCCGAGGATGAAGTCTCCGGCGATGAATACGTCCTTAAGGCTGGTCTGCTGACTGTCATTGGTCTCGGGCCAGCCGTATCTGTTGAGTGCAGGCTTGTCCTCGCCGAAGATGTCGAAATCCACGTTGGCGCTGATGGCTACCAGCATTGTGTCGAATTCCACCTCGTGGTCGGTGCCCTCCAGCATTTTCGTGGAGACGCGGCCGTCCGGCTTGAGGACATTCTCGCATTTTCTCATCACGGCCCTGCCTTCATTGAAGCCCACAGGCACCTCGAAGAGGACGAATTTCACTCCTTCCTCGCGGGCAAGCTCCACCTCGATGGCATTTGCAGGCATGTTCTCGAATGACTTGCGGTAATATACTGTGGTGTCGCAGCCCTGGCGGACAGCTGTGCGGCAGGCATCCATCGTGACATTGCCGCCGCCGATCACTATGACATTGCGCCCGAGATCGTAGGCTGAGGGATCTTTCAGATAGTCAAGAGCATAGATGACATTGGCATCCTCCTCTCCCGGCACGTCCAGCTTCCTCGGTATGCCGGCTCCTGCGGCGATGAGGACGGCATCGTGCTTCTCCCTCAGCTCCCTGAGGGTGATATCCTTGCCGACAATGGTGCCGCCGCGGAAGGCTACGCCGGCCTCTTCGAGGATAACCTCGTATCTGTCAATGTATTTCCTGTCGAGACGGAACTCCGGGATGCCGTAGCGGAGCACTCCTCCGGGACGCTCGCAGCTGTCGTAGATCACCACGTCGTGACCGGCTTCGCGAAGCCAGAATGCGGCTGATATTCCCGCAGGACCGGCTCCTATTATGCCCACACTTTTCCCGGTGGCATCGCCGGGTCTGACCTTCAGCCTGAAAATCGCATCTCCGGCCATTTCGGCCTCCACCGAATGCCAGTTGACCGGGGACTGTCTCGCATTGAGTATGCAGCGGCTGAGGCATACGCGGCTCCAGTCGCAGACACGGCTGGAAATCGCAGCCATAGGATTGTTCTTGAGCAGGATGGCGGCCGCTTCATCTTTCTTTCCCTGAAGATAGAGAGACATCAGGGCCGGTATGTCGGTATGTACGGGACAGGCCGCCGAGCATCTCGCATTGCGGCATTTGAGGCAGCGTGCGGCCTCTGATTTATTGGCGTTTATGTCAATTTTTTCCATATATGTCGTAAATGTTCGTTTCTTTACTCACACCTGCGAATATACAAAAAATCCGGCTAAGGGCAAATTTGTCTTTGGAGGAATAGATTTGCATATTTGGTGAATTTATTTTTAATTTGCGCCCCGTATAACGACTAACAGGTTTATTCTTAATGTACAAAATCAAGGGCGGAGTACTACAGGCCGCCATCGCTGTGATTGCGCCGGCAGCATTCCTTTGCGGGGAACAGGCGCTCCATTCGGAGAATCTTCCGAAAGACAATTCCGTCAACTACATCGATTCCGTTTCAGTCACCTCCTCCAGGGTGCCGGTGACATTGTCCCGAAGCGCGAGAATCGTCTCTGTTCTGGACAGTGCGGCCATAGCCTCCCTTCCGGCGGTGAGCGTCAATGACATCCTCAAGACCATGGCCGGAGTGGATGTGCGTCAGAGGGGCGACATGGGAGCCCAGACCGACATCAGCGTCCGTGGAGGAAGTTCCGACCAGGTGGCCATTTTCCTGAACGGAATCAACATCAGCGACCCTCAGACCGGCCATAACGCAGTGGATTTGCCGGTGGATCTCAAGGACATAGACCGCATCGAGATTCTCTCCGGTCCGGCAGGAGTCTCCTACGGCTCTTCTTCATTGCTCGGGGCGCTTAACATCGTCACGAAGAAGCCTGAGGGCACGAGGCTGTCCGCCAGGGCCGCAGGAGGCTCATTCGGGTTCGCGGATGCCGGGGTCAGTTTCGGCGCTGCTACCGGAAAGGTGACCAGAAGCGTGTCGGCGAGCTATCTCCGTTCAGACGGCTTCAGCCGGAATCAGGCAGGCAGGCTCAATGCCGACTACAATGCCGTCAAGGCCTTCTACCAGGGCAGCTGGACGCATCCTGAGATAGTCCTGGACTGGTCTGCAGGCATCAGCAGCAGGAACTTCGGTTCCAATACATTCTACAGCCCGAAGTTCGACGACCAGTTCGAGCACACGCTCAAGACATTCGTGTCGGTGTCGGCGAGGACGGACGGCGTGGTCAAGTTCCGCCCTTCAGTCTATTGGAACCATAGCCGGGACAGGTTCGAGCTGGTGCGGGGCAACCCGGAAGCCGTCCCGTACAACCACCACAGAACCAATGTGTTCGGGGTCAACCTCAATGCCTGGGTGGAGACTCTCATCGGCAAGACTGCCTTCGGTGCCGAAGTCCGCAACGAGGATATCATAAGCACCAATCTCGGCGAGATGCTGAAGAATCCGAAGCCGGTTCAGGGTTATGACGTGAGCTATGCCAAGGGGCTTAACCGCACGAATATCAGCTTCTTCCTCGAACATACCTACGAAATCGGCGGGTTTTCGGCCAATGCCGGAGTGGCGGCGGTGAAGAATACCGGCAATGAGGACGGCTTCCGATTCTATCCCGGAGTCAATGCGTCGATGCGCTTCGCCTCCGACTGGAAGGCTTATCTCTCGTACAATTCCTCATTGAGAATGCCTACCTTCACGGACCTCTATTATTCCGTGGGAGGACATCTGGCTGACAAGAATCTCAAGGCTGAGAAAATGCAGGCCCTCGAGGGCGGACTGAGATATTCCAGAAGGGGAGTCAATGCGGTCCTTTCAGTGTACTACAATATGGGCTCGGATATGATAGACTGGATAAAGGATGAGGCGGATGGACCTGATGCAGTCTGGAAATCAGTCAATTACACGAAGGTGAACACGTTCGGGCAGGAGATTGACGTGAGGCTCGACTTCAGGAATATCCTGCTCCGGGAGGAATTCTTCCTCAGGACCCTGGACCTCAGCTACAGCCATATTTCGCAGGACAAGGAGGAAACTCCGGGTATCTATTCCAGATATTCGCTGGAATATGTAAGGCACAAGTTCGTCGCCAGGGCCGGACTCCATTTCTGGAAAGGGCTTTGCCTCGACGCATCCTGGAGATGGGTGGACAGGAACGGCTCCTACGAGGTGTATGAGAACCTGGCTTCCACAGGGAATATCGTCAAGCTGAAACCTTATTCGGTACTGGACGCCCGCCTGTATTGGACAGGCTCTTTCTGCCGGGAGAAGGACAGGCATTATACTGTATACCTGGAGGCTGACAACCTGACCGACAATGAGTATTTCGACCACGGCAACATTCCCCAGCCGGGGATTGTGGTGAAAGCCGGGATGTCAGTCGATCTTGGATTTTGATTTGAAGATTGTTTTTTATAATTTTACGGCCGCATCGGATTTTTCCTGTGCGGCCATGTGATTATTGCCGGTGCCATGCCGGCATGTACTGAAACTGATTTTTTATATGTCTGAACTCACAAGCATCATATCCCGCTTTGCGATCGAGGGGGATGTCAAGTCTGTCGAACCTCTCGGCAGCGGTCTTATCAATGACACTTTCAAGGTTGTTACGGAAGGCTCCGCTCCGGACTATGTGCTCCAGCGAATCAATAATGCGATTTTCAAGGATGTGCCTCTCCTTCAGCACAATATCGAGGCGGTAACGGGCCATATCAGGGCGAAGCTTGAGGCGGCGGGGGAGTCTGACATTGACAGGAAAGTGCTTCGTTTCATCAAGTTGAAGGGCTCTGAGGACAGCTGGCTTGAGGAGGACGGGAAGTTCTGGAGGATTTCCGTATTCATTCCGGATGCATATACATACGAGACTGTAAATCCTGAATATTCATATTGCGCAGGCAAGGCTTTCGGCAATTTCGAGGCGATGCTCTCCGACATTCCGGATACTCTCGGCGAGACCATTCCTGATTTTCACAATATGGAACTCCGCCTGTCACAGCTGATCGAGGCGGTGGAAAATGATGCTGTGGGCAGGATTGACGGTTCCGAGGACGGGGCTGAGGTCAATATGGACGACCCTGATCACGGCGAGGAGGTTATGGATATGCTCGAGGACATTGACAATTACGGAATCGAGATGTGCAAGGCCGAGCAGCTGCATCGTGACGGCCTTCTTCCGAAGCGCGTATGTCATTGTGACACAAAGGTGAACAACATGCTCTTCGACAAGGATGGCAACATTCTCTGCGTCATTGACCTTGATACCGTGATGCCGAGCTATGTGTTCTCGGATTTCGGCGATTTTCTCCGCACGGCTGCCAATACGGCTCCGGAGGATGAACCTGACACGACGAAAATCAGTTTCAACATGGAGATTTTCAAGGCCTTCACACGCGGCTACATAGAGTCGGCCGGCTGCTTCCTTACCGATGTGGAGAAGGAGAATCTGCCTTATGCCGCATGCATGTTCCCGTTCATGCAGGCTGTGCGCTTCCTTGCGGACTATATCAACGGCGACACTTATTACAAGACGAAGTATATTGATCACAACTTCGTCCGTGCCCGTGCCCAGATGGCGCTCTTCCACAGCGCTCTCGACCACGTTGAAGAGATGCGCACGTTCATTGCCGGACTGTAAGGGAGGAAGGCCTCATTCAGGCCTTGTTTCGCCTGGCGTTGTCAATGCTGGCCCTGAGCCAGATAAGGAGCTGGCCTGCATAATACGGAATCAGGACCAGGAATGAACGGTACTCGACAGGCGATACGAACTTGTCCCAGGCGAGAACCAGGTCGGACAGCACGAAGAGCAGTGCCCCTATGCCGAATCCCGGGTCTCTCTGCAGCAATGCCGTGCCCAGCATTATGCTGATCAGCCCGGCGTATATCCCGCATCCGATTCTGAGCATGCCCTTGTCGATGGACGGGAGTATGAACGAGATGAAAATCGCAATGAAGAACATGCTGACGATGCAGGCGAGGCAGAATACCACGATTTTCTTGAGTCTCAATTCGTTGTATGTCTCAGCGTCTTTCCGGGATGCTATCTTCATCCTTATTGCGCTAAGGGTGGAGACGGCTTTGAATCTTGTGGAGAAGAAATAGATGAAGAATGCGTGCGCTGCCGCGAAGCAGCCCATCTGGCAGACGAAGCTGCCGTATGCGCCGAAAAAGTCCCCGGCGAAGGAGAACAGCATCGCGAACGCAATCGGCCAGCTTACAAGGAAGCAGCTTGCGATGGTCAATGTCAGGAGCGGCCAGGCCACCCGGTAGTCCACCACGAAATCCGGGAGTCCCGCCTTCAGGTCTGCCGGAGGGAAAAAATACATTATGGCGAGCAGGGTGAAGATTGCCGCTGCGCTTGCGATTCCTTTATTGTTCCGGATGAGCTCGGATACTGTCTTTTCTGATGTCATAGCATACAAATTTACCCATTTTTGTCAATTATTCATCAATATCGCCCTAAAAATTATTGATTTGTTCTCTTTTGGTCGAAATAAATTGTATTTTCGGCGGAAGTGTGTAATTTTGCGGACTTGCACGAAAATTACTTATTATGTTCAATATCAACTCAAAAAACGTGCTTATCACCGGAGGAGCGTCCGGAATAGGCAAAATCATGGGCCGCATCTGCCTTGAAAAGGGTGCGGCGTCGCTCATCATCTGGGATATCAATGAGGCCAATATGGCAGCCGCCAAGGCTGACCTCGAAAAGACTGCCGGAGCGGCCGGCAAGGTATTCACATACAAGGTCAATGTGGCCGATGATGAGAATATCAAGACTGCATATGCAGCAGTCAGGTCCGAGGTCGGAGAAGTGGATCTTCTCATCAACTGCGCTGGCGTCGTAAGGGGAAACAAGACATTCGACCAGCAGACCGTCGGAGACATCAATCTCACCATGGACATCAATGCCACCGCCCCGATGCTGGTGGCCCTGAACATCCTTCCTGATATGCTCAGACGCAATTCCGGCCACATCTGCAACATAGCCTCAGCCGCCGGCATGCTCGGCGTACCGAAACTCTCGGTCTATGTGGCCAGCAAGTGGGCCGTGGTCGGCTGGACCGAGTCGATGAGAATCGAGCTCAAGCAGATGAAGAGCAAGGTCAGGGTAACCACTGTGGCCCCGTATTTCATCAATACCGGAATGTTCGACGGTGTCAATTCAAAAGTTTTTCCTATATTGAAGCCGGAAAAGACCGCCGCGAAGATCATCAGGGCGATCGAGAAGGAGAAGGACTTCAAGGGAATACCGTTCCCGTACCATTTCATCAGGATATGGCAGGGACTTCTTCCGAACTGTCTCTTCGACATGATTTTCGGCAAATGGTTCGGCGTTTACAGCGTAATGGACCATTTCACCGGCAGAAAGCAGCAATAATATTGTAAAAAGTACATCAATGGCATTGGAAAACACCACACAGGAACGCATCAAGGCGATCAGGGAGAAGCAGCTCCGCTATTTCAAGTCCGGAGCCACCCTAGACATCAGCAGAAGGAAGCAGCGTCTGAGAGACTTCAAGGAGGCTGTGCTCAAATGGGAAAAACCGCTTTGCGACGCATTGTGGAAGGATCTCCACAAATCCTACGAGGAGGCGTATCTTACAGAAATCAGCATACTCCTCGGGGAGATCGACACCCATATCCGCAAGCTGGACAGATGGGCCAGGCCGGAGCGGAAACGTACCCCGCTGAAGCTTTTCCCTTCTTCCAGCAAGGTCATCAGCGAGCCACTCGGCAACGCTCTCATCATCGCTCCCTGGAACTATCCAGTGCAGCTTCTGCTCAATCCCCTCGTAGGAGCCATCTCGGCAGGCTGTACTGCCACACTGAAGCCTTCTCCTTACGTTCCGACCGTGTCCAAGGTCATTGAGGAGATGATTTCCTCGACCTTCGAGGAGGATTACATAGGCGTGGTCCAGGGCAACAGGGTGGTGAACGGACAGCTTCTCGAGGAGAGGTGGGACATCATCTTCTTCACCGGAAGTCCGTCTCTGGGCCGTCTTGTGATGGCTGCTGCCGCCAAGAACCTCACCCCTGTAGTTCTTGAGCTCGGCGGAAAGAGCCCGTGCATCGTGGACAAGGATGCCGATCTCGGGGTGGCCGCGAAGAGGATCGCCTGGGGAAAGAGCCTCAATGCCGGCCAGACCTGCATTGCGCCTGACTACCTGATGCTTCATGAGGATATCAAGGACAAGTTCCTGCCGCTTCTCAAGGCGGAGTTCACCAATCTTCTCGGAGAGAATCCGGCGGAAACCGATCATTTCGTGAGGATTGTCAATGACAAGGCTTTCGACCGGATCGAGGGCTATTTCGGCAATGGGGACATCGTCTTCGGAGGCCGTGCCGACAAGTCGCAGCGCTTCATCACTCCCACTGTTCTCGACAATGTCAGCCCGGATTCCCCTGTGATGCAGGAGGAGATCTTCGGCCCGGTTTTCCCTGTGGTGGAATTCAGCACTTCCGACCAGGCTGTCGAGTTCATCACGTCCCGGGAGAAGCCGCTCGCCCTCTACTATTTCGGTGGCAGCGGGAAGGAAATCCTGAAGAGGACATCTTCAGGAGGGGCCTGCATCAACGACACGATCATGCATATCGCCAATGAGAACGTGCCTTTCGGCGGCGTGGGAATGTCCGGAATGGGCAGCTATCACAATAAGCTCAGTTTCGACGCGTTCTCGCACAGGCGGGCGGTGATAACCACTCCGACCTGGATTGACGTGCCGTTCAGGTATATGCCTTACAAATACTTCAAGTTCGTCAAGAAGCTCCTGTAGCACACTCGGGGCTTGATGAATTCCCGCTATTTCACCACAAATACGGGAATATTGCCAAAATACCGCAGCAATTCGTGTTCCGCCACAGAATTGCTGCGGTTCGCCACAATATTTTCTCCATTTCGGCCGTTTGGACTAAATTCGTATCCGTTCCGGACAATCATGCCGGGACAGAACGAGACTAAAATCTAATCCGAAATGATAGAAAGATTTCTGAAACAGACCAAGTTCACTTCGCAGGACGATTTCATCAGGAATTTCCACATTGAAGTGCCCGACAATTTCAATTTTGCCTATGACGTGATGGATGTCTGGGCTGAGGAGAATCCTGACAAGCTGGCTCTCCTCTGGACCAATGACAAGGGGGAGTGCATCGAATTTTCATTCAAGGATATAAAGACGCTCTCGGACCGAACCGCCTCGTATTTCCAGACATTGGGCATCGGAAAGGGAGATATGGTGATGATAATGCTGAAGCGGCGCTACGAGTTCTGGCTGACAATGATGGCCCTCAGCAAGATCGGGGCGATTGCCATTCCGGCCACGCACATGCTTACAGGCAAGGATATCATCTACCGGAACAACCGTGCGGATGTCAAGGCCATCATCTGCGCAGGCGAAAGCCAGATAACGGGACATATTCTCGAGGCGATGCCTGAAAGCCCTTCTGTCAAATGCCTGATCAGCATTGGACCCGAGGTGCCGGAAGGCTTCCACGACTTTCACAAGGAATGGGAAAGTGTGCCTGAATTCAAAAGGCCTGAAAACGTGAATACGAATGACGACATCCTCCTGATGTATTTTACCTCCGGAACGAGCGGAGAGCCCAAGATGGTTGCCCACACGCATACCTATGCGCTGGGGCATCTGGTCACGGGCGTATACTGGCACAATCTTGACGAGACCAGCCGTCACCTGACTATTGCTGATACCGGTTGGGGAAAGGCCGTCTGGGGCAAGCTCTATGGGCAGTGGTTTGCGGGTTCTACTGTCTTCGTCTATGACCATGAGAAATTCACTCCGGCGGACATACTCCACAAGATTGAGCAGTACAAGATAACATCCCTTTGCGCTCCGCCTACGATCTACAGGTTTCTGATTCAGGAGGATTTTTCAAAATACGACCTTTCGTCGCTCAGATATTGCTGCACTGCAGGCGAGGCACTCAACGGAGCTGTCTATGAGAAGTTCCGCGAACTGACCGGAATCAGCCTCAGGGAGGGCTTCGGCCAGACCGAGACCTGCATGACTCTCGGAACCTTCCCGTGGATGGAGCCTAAGCCGGGCAGCATGGGCGTCCCGAATCCGCAGTATGACATTGACCTGATTCTTCCGGACGGAACATCGGCGAAGCCGGGAGAGAGAGGCGAGATTGTGGTCCGTACGGACAAGGGCAGGCCGCTCGGCCTCTTCAAGGAGTATTACCGTGACCCTGAGCTGACGGAAAAGGCCTGGCACGACGGCCTCTACCACACCGGCGATGTCGCCTGGAGGGATGAGGACGGATATTACTGGTTCATCGGCCGCAATGACGACGTCATCAAGTCCAGCGGCTACAGGATCAGTCCTTTCGAGGTGGAGAGCGTGCTCATGAAGCATCCTGCGGTGGTTGAATGTGCGGTGACCGGCGTTCCGGACGATGTCAGGGGAATGATTGTCAAGGCCACGATCGTGCTTGCGAAGGAATGGCGCAAGTCTGCCGGTGACGAGTTGGTGAAGGAAATCCAGAACTTCGTCAAGACCAATACCGCACCATACAAGTATCCGCGCCAGATAGAGTTCGTGAAGACGCTTCCGAAGACCATCAGCGGCAAGATCCGCAGGGTTGAGATCCGCGAGAATGACAAGCGGGATTCGATTTTCTCAACCATCTTGACGGCACCTGCCTGGTCTGCCCACAATGTAGGATGGGTGGAGTCTCTGCTGTAGTCGGGACACAATAAAGCTCAGAGAGGGTGGCCGCAATTCACAGCGGCCGCCCTCTCTTTTTATGAATCATGAAGTTTGTTCCTTGGAATGCCTTAGAATGCGAATGATACTCCGATTCCGGCAACGATGCTCTTCCTGGTGAACTCGTCCCTTCCCGGAATCTTCATCGACTCGGCATTGAAGCCTGCGAGAGCTGCTCCGAGGCCAGGATTGGCTGCGGCAAGGCCCTGAAGCATAGGAGCAAGCTGGCTGTACATCTTCTCGCCGTATCCGCCGTAGTCCGCCTGATCCTTGGCGAAGTTGAGGTAGAATGTCTTGTAAACTGCGAGGTCGATGGAAATCTTCGGGGTTACGTGGATGCTGGCTCCGAGACCTCCTGAAACGGAGCTCGTGGAGAAGCTCATGTCGGAAATGTATCTGGCTTCGTCTCCGAACCCGAATGTGTTGCTGTTCACACCCATACTCAGGGTGAGAAGCTTGTTCACGTCCCATTCCACGCCGCCGAGGATTTCGTAAGCATTGTGCTCGAGATAATCCTGTTTGTCATTGAGGTCGGTGTCGCCGTTGTACTGCTTGGACTGCTTGTCGAAGTAGTAGTTGAAGCCGAGGGAGAGCCTTACATTGGACCTTGGAGAGAATGTGCCTCCTATATTGAGGTTTGCAGGAATGTCGGCCGCCACTTCCTTGCCGTCCTCGTATTGGGCGATGCCGGTTGTATTGACCTTGGTGTCATTCTTCAGACGTACTTTGGTGTTGAACTCATACCTCGCTGCGAAGTCGAACTTTCCGGTCTTGTAGTGGACGGAGATGATTGGCGTGAAGGCCACGTCGCTCTGCTTTGCGTCAAGCTCCTTGTCGGCCACCAGGCCTCCTGCCATTGCCGCACCCTGCTCTGCCGATACCATTCCGCCTGACAATGTGGAGATTACGCCGCCGAGCACATTGGCTGCAGGGAGCATCGTGCCGCCGTACTGGAACTGGATGTTCTTGATATTGGCGTTATAGCTGTTGCTGATGACATTGATGCGCACGCCGGCTGACACCGACCAGTTCTTGCTGATCTTGTAGCCGAGGTTGAGCTGGCCCGAGAAATTGTACTGCTCTCCGACGAGGTCTGTGTCCACGTCGTATCCGGTAACTATCTGGGCTCCGGCGAGGCGGTTGATGACGGCAGGTACGAGGGCTACCGGGGCCTCAAGCGAGCCGAGTCCGTTCGCATAGTCGCATTTTCCGCCGCCGCTGATTACTCCGAAGTGGAATGAACCGAACCAGTTGTTGTGCTTGTAGGCGAGGTCGAGGTGAGGAAGAACCGGAACGAATGACTTTCCGACATATTTCTTGTATGGCTTTCCGTTGTTGTCCACACCGTATGCGAGAGGCTCGTAGGTAGTGGTGGAGATTCTCTGCTGGACAGCGGTGTTGATATCGACTGAGAGATAGAGTCCGTTGTTGAGGAATCCGATGCCCGCAGGATTGAAATATGCTCCCTGGACTCCGATTACGGCATTCTGTGCGGGATTGCGGAGATAGGCGATGTTCTGGTTGGAATTGTGTACGTAGCCTCCTGCTGTGGCGGAGACTGCTGCGGCTAGAGATGCCGCGATGATGGTCAATTTCTTATACATTTTGTCGCTTTTTTGTGTAAAAATGAGCACAAAAGTATGGTTGTTGACCAAAAATATCAAATTATTCGACCAAAATAATAAAATTTATACTGCCGACCTGTGAAAAGGGGCAGTATAGACATTCAAAGACCGAAACTGTATCTGAGACCGAACCTCAGGCTGAAGTCGGTAGGCCTGTCAGTGTAGCTGGAACGGATTTCCGACCCGTTTCCGAAATGGTGGACCACACCCGGCTCGACATAGAGGCCGAGCTCGCGGAGGATATTGACCTGAATTCCTGCGGAGGCATTGATTGACCATTGCAAAGGCTTGATTGTCAGCCTGCTGTCAGTTGTGCGAAGATATTTTCCGTCTTCATGCTCGTCCGCCTTGATTCTGCCTCTTACGCATTTCTCCAACTCTCCGCCCGCAGCCGCGTACAGTGTGACATACCTCTTGTCGAGAAGATTGAAGCTGACGTTCAGGGGAATGCCGATGTATTGCAATGTCTGGGTCCCCCTGCTCCAGGTCTTGCCTTCTTCTCCGGTTGTTATGTCCGATGTGAGGATGGAATAGTCCAGTCCTGTCTCAAATCCGAATCTCCCGATGTTGTACCTGGCGGAAAGTCCTATTTTCACCGGTATCCTGTGCGAGTATTCCTTCTTGACCTCAGGCTGGTCGAATGTCAGCGAACTGAAATTGTTCCTGAGCTCGGCTGAGGTCCATGCCGTGCCGGTACTGCCGGCCGTCAGGGGGTTGGCCCCCATTGCCAATGCCGTAGGCTGGCTTGTCGACCCTGCTGTGTGCCTTGAGCCGGAGGCCCCGATTCCGAGGGAGAATCCCTGTTTCCGCTTCGGTGACGCCTCTTCTTCCAGATCTGTCCAGCCGGAGTACCCGACATCCTCACTTTCCTGATGATCATGGCGGGCAGAGGCGGCCTTGCTGAGCTGCTCCGTACCTTTACCGGCCATACCGTCACGGACGGCAGGCTCAGAACCGGTCATCTCTGCTTCAGTCTCTTCCATTGCAGCAGGTACCGGATTCTCCACCGCTCCGACCGGCATGCTGAAATATGCGGTCTTGCGGCTGAAATCCGCCATCATTGTCACAGGATTATTCTGCGCCGCAGTATTCACGGATGTTTCGGCTATGCTTTCCGATTCAGTGCTCAAGTCATTGAGAGACAGCAGGCTGACCTGGTCCTCCGGCTTTTCCGCCACTGCTATCGGCTCCGCGACCGGCCCGGAATGCTGCACTGCAAGGAAAACCCCGGCAATTGCGGCGGCTGCCGATGCCAATGCGGGAATCCATACAGGGAAGCGTCTCCTGCCGGAAATGCCCGTCCTTGCAGCGATTCCCTTCCATACTTCTTCTCCGGGAGTCTCCGCATAATTGTCCAGCCTGTCTCTGAGACTATCTGTCCAGTCCTTTGCCATATTCCTTGATTTTCCTTGCCAATAATTTCCTTGCCCTGTGAAACTGCGATGCCGATGTGCTTTCGCTGATGCCGAGTGCCGCGGCAATCTCCTTGTGGGACATATTCTCGAAAACGGAGAGGTTGAAGATTGTCCTGTATCCTTCCGGAAGCTCCCCGATCATTTTCAGAAGGACGCCTGACGGGATTTTCCTCATGTCGTCCTCTTCCGGCTCCTCTACGCTGATGTCGGGCAGGATGTCCTTGTACTCCAGCATTGTGCGGCCCCTGTTCTTCCTCAGATACTGCAGGGCCTCGTTCACGGCTATCCTGGAAATCCAGGCCTTCAGTGAGCCGGGCCCCTTGTAACTGAATGAGGAAGCACCGGAGAATATCTTCACGAAACTGTCCTGCAGGATGTCACTTGCGGTCTCCCTGTCGGGGACATATCTCAGACAAAGGGCGAACAGGTATCCGGACCATTCGTCATACAGCTCTTTCATTGCCGTATGGCTGCCTTTCCTGATACCTTCCGCTATTCTTTTTTCCCTGTCTGGCTGAAACAATCCCATCTGCGTCAGAATCTGCAGGTCAGGGCCTGCAATTCCAGTGCCGAAATACCTTTATTCGCCAGCCCCGTCTCCCGGGCGTGTCTTATAGTCGAACTCGACGGTCTTCATTCCCATGTTTGACAGGTATCTGACCTTGAGCTTGACAGTCTCGCCCCTAGTGTCAGGCAGGGATGAGAGCCTGAATGACACATATCCGTCTGCTACCACCTCAGGGATGTCCCCGCAGTCGTCATGCCTGAACTCCACGAGATAAGGGTCTTCCGGATCTGTCCCGGTAATGAGGCTGACACGGTGCTTGATGTTGCCGTACCTGCTCCAGGCCGCCCTGAACTGGAGGGAGAGGTAACCGTCCTCGCATACTGTCCATCCCTTGACAAGCTCTACGGGAGTCTCGCCGAACTCGGCCTTGTCCTCCTCTGCGGAGCCCTTGCTTTCATCCGTCATCTTGGTCAATGTCGGACGGATCCAGTGTGCATACACTTCGAATTCAGATGTCCATGGCTTGGCCGGGAAATCGAAATTGGCGAAGGCCCTGGTCTCTTCCTTGAACGAGAAATTCTCTATGTTGGTCGGATGGATGACAGTGTTGTCGTCCAGCTGGATGTAGAACGAATCCCCGTCCGGCTTGATGGTCACGAGGGCGTTCGGATAGATGATGTCATAGCTGTATCCGTCGTCCTTGTTGCAGGACTGGATTGAAATTGCTGCAGTCAATGCCGCAGCCGCGATGATAAACTTCTTCATATTGTTGTCCATTTTTATGTTTTCCGCAATCATAAATGCCGTATTTCTGAAACATTGCATCCGACTCCGGAAAAAATTGCGGAATATGGCCTGCAACTTGCTGGATTAGGATTATTTTGCGAAAAGTGCTAAATTTACATTTTGTTTTGAATGAAAAATTGTTTTGTATGAGCAGAAGCATATTGATGTCTTTCCTTGCCCTGGCGCTGGCGGTTTCGGTTCAGTCCGCCCCGGCAGCAGACAGGAATCCCGTTTACAGGCAGGCGAGGGACTATTATGAGAAAGGAATGTACGCGCGTGCGAGGACGCTGTTCTCGGAGATTGCGGACGGGGACCACGTGGCTGGAGGATTTGCCGTCCTGTGCGCGGAGAGGATGAGAGTTCCCGGATATGAGAACGAGATGGAGAAATATCTCTCGAAGTATCCTTATTCCGGGCTGGCGACGGAAATCCGCTACAGGCATGCCCTCAACCTTTTTGACGACGGGGATTACTTCGGGGCTTCGGAGGCGTTTTCAGGCATCCCGGTGCGCGGTCTCAACCGTTCGGACCTTGCCGAGTACACCTTCAAGAAGTCTTATTCCCTTTTCAAGACGGGGAGGTTCGACGAAGCCCTGAAGGGATTCATGAAGGTCACGAGGATGCCTGCCAATGATTATGTGGCCCCTGCCTCCTACTCGGCCGGCTACATATTGTACGGAAGGGAGGATTTTGACGGTGCCCTGCCGCTTTTCGCAGAGTCGGCCAAGGACCCGAGGTTCGCTGACGAGTCCGCATTCTACATATTGGAATGCCGTTTCATGAAGAAGGATTATGGATATGTGATGGAGAACGGCGAGGCCCTTTATGCCAGGATACCGGAGGAGCGCAGGCCGCATCTGGCCAGAATCATCTCGGAGACCTATCTTGTGTCCGGGAATGCGGCCAAGGCTAAGGAGTACTATGACAGGACCAGTATCTCGTCCGGCAATGACAGGAAGGATTATTTCTATGCCGGCTCCCTGCTTTATGCCGTCAAGGACTACAGCGGAGCGGTCGAGAATTATTCCAGGATGACGTCGAGGACGGACTCCATCGGCCAGATCGCCAACTATCAGATGGGCTACAGCTATATCCAGATAAAGAACAAGGTCGCAGCGATGCAGGCCTTCAGGGATGCCGCCTTCCAGAATGACAATCCTGACATCGCGGAGGATGCCTTCTTCAATTATGCCAAGCTCGCTTTCGACCTGAACAATGACCCTTCCGGATTCAGGAGCTACATTGAAAAGTACTCGGACAGGAAGAGGGGAGACAGGATTTACAGCTACATGGCTCTGGCGGCATTGGTCAACAGGGACTATGCGGCAGCTGTGGAAGCCTATGACAAAATTGACGAGCTGGATGACGACATGAAGCGCAACTATATGAAAGCCAATTATCTGAGGGCAGAGCAGCTGATCTCTTCAGGCTCATACAGGAATGCTGTTCCATGCCTGAAGACAGCAGCCTACTATGCCGAAAGGAATTCATCCCTCAACCAGCTTTCGCGCTACTGGCTCGCCGAGTCATATTACAGGAGCGACTCCTATGCCGATGCATCGGACATTTTCCGGAGCCTCTACAATGTTTCCGCCCTTGACGGGAGAAAGGAAGGCGGTCTCCTGCCATACAACGTGGCATATTGCTATTTCAAGACTGAGGATTACGCCACGGCATCGAGATGGTTCGACATTTATCTCCAGTCGGGGGACAGGTCCGAGAGGCGCGACGCCCTGATCAGGAAGGGCGACTGCGCATTCATAACCAAGGCCTACAAGGATGCGATTCCTTCATACGAGGGCGCAATCAGGGAGAGGGGCGCTGCCAATGACCTCTATCCTTATTATCAGGCCGGCCTTGCCTATTCGCTGACGGGCGATGTGAACGGCGAGATCAGGCTGCTTTCCGATGTCCTGAAGGCATCCCCGTCGGCAGGTTTCTGGTGCGAGTCCGTCTATGAGCTCGGAAGGGCCTACATGACAGCAGACCGCAATGCCGACGCCGCCGAATGTTTCAACAGGATTGTCGGTTCGGGCCGCGACACGACTTACCAGGCAAAGGCCCTGATTGGACTCGGAATGATTTCCGCCAATGAGTCCCAGTATGACGAGGCCCTCGGCTACTACAAGCAGGTTGTGACCAGGATGCCTTCTTCCGAGTATTCCAAGGATGCCCTCCGCGCCATCGAAACCATCTACCAGACCAAGCGTTCTCCGGAGGAGTACTACGCATACCTGAAGACTGTCGCCGACGGTGCCGTGGTCGATGGTGACAAGGAGTCGATGTTCTTCAATGCCGCCGAGCAGATTTTCCTTGCCGAGAACTACCAGAAAGCCCTTGTATCCCTCCAGGCTTATATGGACGAGTATCCTGAGGGTTCCAATATGAGTCTGGCTCAGTTCTATATGGCAGAGAGCTGCAAGAATCTCGGCAAGAAGGAGCAGGCCTGCGACTGGTACCGCAAGGTCATAGAGAGGGGAGAGGGCTCGTTCGTGGAGCTTTCCGCCCTCAATTTCGCCGGCCTCTCCTATGGAATGGAACGCTATGAAGATGCGTATGCCGGATACAAGGCCCTCAGGGACAATGCCAGAATCGAGAACAACAAGCACACTGCCGTCGTCGGAATGATGAACTCGGCATATGCCGCCAAGGATTACCAGACTGCCATCAGGGATGCGGCGGCCGTAGGGGCTGACCTCGCATCCGACAATGATGACAGGCGCCGCGCCGAATATGTCGAGGCCAAATCCCGCCTTGCCATCAGTGACAGGTCCGGGGCCTTTGCCATCTTCAGCAGGCTGGCTTCTGAAAGTTCGACTCCGGAGGGTGCCGAGGCTGCATATCTCGTAATCCAGGACTGCTTCGACAAAGGCGACTTCACCGAAGTCGAGAACAAGGTCTATGCTTTCTCCGATTCCGGGAGCAGCCAGACCTATTGGCTTGCCAAGGCTTTCATCCTTCTCGGCGATTCCTTTGCCGAGCGCGGCGAGCTGAAACAGGCAAAGGCCACATTCGAAAGTGTCCGGGACGGCTATACTCCTGCCGGCAAGGATGATGACGTCCTCGACAATGTCAGGATGAGACTCGAAAAACTGTCCACAATGGCGGAATAATCAAATGGTTATGAAAATGAAAATACAGCATACTATCACGGTTCTGGCCTTCTCCGCCCTCTGCGGCGGCCTGTCTGCCCAGAATCTCAATCCGACAGTCTCGGTATCCCGCGAGTATCAGGGAAAACTGATGGAGGTAAGCAAGCCTGCCGTGAAGATGGCAGTGCCTGACAGCCTGACCGAGTTCAATCTGAAGTTCGACTATTCCGTTTTTGAGAATCCGTACAAGGGCTCGTATGACTTCAAGCCCTACAATATGGACATGAGGCCGGATGCGGAGCCTTATTCGGGCAGGAAGTTCTATCTCAAGGCCGGTGCCGGATGGAGGCTCCGTCCGGAGCTGGACCTTGTCTGGGAGCCTTCGGTCGGGAAACGGTTCAGGATGGATGTATATGCCTCTCATCATTCATTCATAGGCAATTACAACAGAATCTCGTACGATGCGAACACCCTCGGCAAGTCGGGGGAGACCTGGAAGGGCTACGATATGGATACCCGTGCGGGAGTCCGGGGCAGGGCGGACTTGAAAAGGGCCGATATTGATTTCAATCTCGGATATCTCGGCCTTCACACCAGGGATATGCAGGCCTCGAACGGGTACAATGCGGCCGACCTGCATTTCCGTGTCAATGCCGACAAACCTTCGGACACCTATTTCTATTACGATGCCTCCCTTGATTTCAGGTACGGAGTCCAGGGTCTTGGAGAACTTGAGACCCTTCGGGAGGCCCCGGCTGGCGCATTGAGGACAAATGACCTCGATTTCCGGGGAAGTTTCGGGGCCGTGGTCCGTAACCGCAGCCGTTTCCTCATTGACCTTGCCATCGGCGTTTCGGCTTATTCCGCATTGATAGAGGAAACGGACGGAATCTTTGCCGTTACTCCGAAGTACGTGTACAGCAGGGGGATAGCCGACATTACGCTCGGTGCTGAAATCGCTCTGAAGAAGAGTTCCAAGGACAGGTTCCAGGACTTTGAACTCAATAAGTCGAAGGGGCAGATAATCTATCCTGACGTTCACGTCAACCTTGCGATTGTCAGGAATTATTTCAATTTCCAGGCATTTGCTACAGGAGGAATCGAGCGCAATACCTATTCCTCTCTGAAGGAGACGAACCATTTCTTCAATCCTTATTACGGTCTCGGGCATTCCGCCCTGCTTGACAATACTGTCGAGAAGTACAATGTCGGAGGCGGTTTCAACGGAAACATTGCCGGAAGATTCCTCTACGATGTCAAGTTCGGCTATGTGAGGTATGGCAATGCCATCGTGGATGCTCTCCAGCTGATTTATGACGGTGACGGGCTCATTTCGCTCCTTCCCGGCATAGGCTACAGGAACTACGGGGCTTTCTATACGGATCTGAAGCTTGGCTGGGAGTCGCGCTCAGTGTCGGTGGATTCTCATTTCAGGATAATGGATACCGATATTGACAGGGATGAGGCCAGATGCTTCGAGCCGGCTTTCTTCAGCGGCAATTTCAGGGCCAGGTACAATTACAGGCGCAGAATTTTCGCAGGCCTGACCGCCGACTTCGCTTCCCGCCGCCGCGGACATGCCTATGCGCTCAACGCTGTGGACGGCCTCGCCACTTCCCGGCTGGCCTACATTCCGCTGTATGTCAATCTCGGCGTGGAGGCAGAGTTCGCCCTGACAAAGAAGCTCTCCGTCTGGCTCAGGGGTGACAACCTGCTGAATATGAACGTACAGAGATTCCCATGCTACAATTCAGGAGGCATCGGGGCCACGGCCGGAATCATTGTCAATCTCTGATTCCTGACGTCGTGCAATCCGCCTTGGAGCAATGAGTCTTGTTTGCCGGGAGGCAATGATTCAGATCCGTTCGGCGGCAATGATATAGTTGCGGGTCCTTGCGGGCCCGTTTTCTTTTCCCCCGAAGTCAACCCGGAAACCGAAGATGTGGGTGGGGCCGCCGGACTTGGAACGGAGTCTGGAACGCAGCTCGTCGCTGGTCAGCTTTATGTTTCTTGCAGACACGTCGCTGTCGGGATACCTCTTTCCGAACAGGGCTATGCTCCTCTTGTCCAAGGCGGTTATTTCCTTGATTCTGAACAGCTTGCCGAAACTGATAATCTCGTCGTCCCCGGCCGGTTCCGATTCCGAGAGATACAGATGGGTGTGTTCTCCGGCCTTGACGAAGCGGCTTGGAGTATTGCATATCGCATTGAAGGCTCCTGACTTGGCCAATGCCTTGCCCGGCTCGAAGATGTATTTCATGGACATCATTTCCCCGTCTGATGCGGGATAGGTCGGCGTGTGTTCTTCCAATCCGCTGATGTCCAGCGATTTGCCGTCACGGAAAACAATCAGCCTGCTGTCTCCGGCCCAATCATTGTCACAAAGTATCAGGAGCTCCTTGCATTCTCCTCCGGCCTCCACGCAGTGTACCTCCCTGACCTTTGCCCCTGCATTCTCAAGTCGGCTGACCGCCATTGCGATGTCCGCCATCGGGGAGAGCTTGATGAGGATTTTTCCGCAGCACTCCGTCATCTGTCCCATGAGTCCGATTATGTCCGGGCTGCATTCTTCGATGAGGAAGACCTTGCTTCCGGTATCGGAGCGCCTTGCCGGGTCTATGAAAATGATGTCCGGGGAGAATGCTTTCAGTTTGTCCCAGATGGGGGAATCCTCGCAGGCGGTATGGTTGATGACTTGGACATTATTCCTGCCGAGAAGTTTGAAATTCTTTTCAGCCGCTGCTGCACGGGCTGGGGACATTTCATTGTAAAGTACTGATTTGCAAACTTTTGAGAATGAAGCACTGTCCACTCCCAGGCCTCCGGTAAGATCCGCCAGCCTGCATTTCCCGAGAATCCGGCTGATTACTGACGCCTTGTATGACGCAGTCTCGGAGGATGAACATTGCTCCGCAGCAAGGCGGTCCGGATATTCGATTCCGGGCACTGCATACCACTCCGGAAGCTTGCTCCTGAGCCTCTTCCTGCATTCAATGGCTGTGACGGCCTTATCCATGTCGATTTCCGGCCACCTGGTCCTGGACAGCAGAAGTGCGGCTGTGTCGCCGGACTCGTGCTCCAGTATGAAATCCGTCAGATTCATCGGTTTTTTATTGAGAAATTTCTATTCCAAAAGTAGATAATATTCATTACTTTTGCAAAACCAACGGAATAAACCAAGACAAATCGCATAAACTATGGCAAAAGATTTTAGAGATGTAGCCCAGAGCTGGCTCAACGGGGATTTCGATCCCGAGACTAAAGGTAAGATCATCGAGCTGAGGAACAATGACCCTGCAGGATTCGAGGATGCATTCTACCGCAATCTCGAGTTTGGTACCGGTGGCCTCAGAGGCATCATGGGCGTCGGCACCAACAGGATGAACAAGTACACTGTGGGTATGGCCACACAGGGCCTTGCCGAGTATATCAAGGCACATGCCGCAGAGTGTGTCGATGCCGATGGCAAGCCGATTGACACTGATGACATCAGAGTCTGCATCTCTTATGACAGCAGGAACAACAGCAAGCTTTTTGCCAGGATAACCGCAGACGTGTTCAGCGCCAACGGGATGCACGTCTTCCTCTTCGAGAATATCAGGCCTACTCCGGAACTCAGCTATGCAATCAGGCTCAAGAAGGCCATTGCCGGAGTGATGGTTACCGCTTCGCACAACCCTAAGGAATACAATGGATACAAGGTGTTCTGGTCAGACGGCGCACAGATTACATCGCCGGTGGACAAGGATATCGTTGCCGAGGTGGCCAAGATAACCGACCCTTCGCAGGTCCGTTTCACTCCTGACGAGAAATGCGGCAGCGTCGAGCTCATGGGCAAAGAGGTGGATGAGCAGTATCTCAATGATATTCTTTCACTTATGCTCTCTCCGGAGTCCTGCGCCCGTCATCCTGAACTGAAACTTGTCTATACTCCGCTTCACGGCTGCGGTGTACGCCTCGTTCCTGAGTGCCTGCACAGAATCGGGTTCCAGAATGTTTATCACGTTCCGGAGCAGGATGTCAGCGACGGAGATTTCCCTACGGTACAGTCTCCTAACCCTGAGGAGCCGGCTGCAATGAAGATGGCTCTCGAGGTGGCTGACAGGGAGGGTGCGGACATCGTTCTCGCCACTGACCCTGATGCCGACAGGATGGGCATCGCCGTAAGGGACAATGACGGCAGGATGGTTCAGTTCAACGGTAACCAGACCGGAGCCCTCCTCACCTATTACATCCTTACCCGCTGGAAGGAGCTCGGAAAGCTCAATGAGGGCACATACGTGGTCAAGACCATAGTTACCTCGGAGTTGATCCGCGACATTGCCGAGAGCTTCGGTGTGAAGGTTTACAATGTCCTCACAGGCTTCAAGTACATTGCCGAGATTGTCCGCGCCAATGAGAAGAGCGGCGAGTTCATCTGCGGCGGCGAGGAGAGCTACGGATTCAATGTGGGCCAGTTCGTACGCGACAAGGATGCCCAGATTGCCTGCTCGATGGTGGCTGAATGCGCAGCCTGGGCACTCGACAAGGGAATGACTCTCTATCAGCTGATGCAGAAGATTTACGCCGAATACGGCTACAGGAAGGAGGGACTTACATCTCTCGTCCGCAAGGGCAAGTCCGGAGCCGAGGAGATTCAGCAGATTATGGCCGACATGAGGCAGAATCCTCCTAAGGACCTTATAGGATCTCCTGTAGTGAAAGTCGTTGACTATCTCAAGACTGAGGAGACAGGTCTTCCTTCATCCAATGTGCTCCAGTTCTTCGACGAGGCGGGTGACGTCGTTTCAGTACGTCCTTCCGGAACCGAGCCTAAGATAAAGTTCTATTTCGGAGCGAAGGGAGATGACGCCGATGCAAAGATCGGCAGACTTAAAGAGCAGTTTATCAAGTAATCAATCGGTTTCGCATTTTCGGAACCTCATAAATCTTCGAATGGTAAACGTAGCTGTTTTAGTCTCCGGGAGCGGTACCAACTGCGAATCGGTCATAAGGCATTTCGCCGGCTCGGACAAGGTGAAGATATCATTGGTCTTGAGCAACAGGGCGGATGCCTATGCTCTGGTTCGCGCCGAAAATCACGGCATTCCGTCTTTGGTGATGCCAAGGAAGGACTTTCTGGATGAGAAGAAGCTGATGCCTGTGATGAAGGAGTTCGGCATCGACTTCATTGTCCTTGCAGGCTTCCTGGTGGTGGTCCCGGATTTCCTCATTGACGCATATCCGCGCAGAATCATCAATCTCCATCCGGCCCTGCTTCCGAAGTTCGGAGGCATCGGGATGTACGGTCATCACGTGCACGAGGCTGTCAAGGCCGCCGGCGAGACCGAGACCGGCATGACTGTCCACTATGTCAGCAATGAGGTCGACGGGGGAGAGATCATAGCCCAGTTCTCCACGCCGCTGTCTCCAGAGGATACTCCGGACGACATTGCCGCCAAGGAGCACGTCCTGGAGATGGAACATTTCGCCAAGGTGGTGGACGAGGTCATTTCCCGGACATTTCAGGAATGATCCGCCTTTCGCGGCTCGGAACGTCATTTCCGGCTTGACCGGGGGATCTGATTCATGGCAATTACTTTAGAAGGCTGACCTTTATCGGGTCGGCCTTTTTTTGATCCATCCCCCCTCCGGAACTTCGTTCCTTCGTGAGGCGCAAACTATTGCTTCTTATCCTTTGTCAACATCAATGCGTCAATGACAGCAGCTCTGGACCTCGGACCATCCGTGAGGAGGATGACCCGAGGCTTGGCCTCTTTATGTATTTTTTGCAATGTGGAGTCAAATGCACAATGTTAAGAAGTTCCTGGAGCATTGTTAAGAAAAAATTAAAATTAAGTGTGGTGTAGTGTGGTATTATTGAAATTAATTGTTATATTTGCAGCGTAAAGGAATATAATTTCCTATGCGAAACGATATAATCAATGATTAATAACTGACATAATATGCTGAAAATCAAATACCTGCTTATCACTCTTGTAATATTTGCAGTCGCATCTGCCGATTTGACGGCGGGAGGGAAGAAATCCCAGCCTGTTGAAATCAGGGTCGGGACATACAATCTCTGGCGCTCCGATCTTGGAAAAGATGACTATAGATGGGAGGTCAGGAAGGAGAGGCTGGTGAAGTCAATCCTGGATTGCAATATTGACATTTTCGCCGCGGAGGAAGTGGACACCACTATTTTCAGGGAGATTCCCGGGATGCTTGAGAACTATGCCTGGCTCGTGTTCAGCCCATATTCCCCGGACGGCTCCGGCTCCATGAAGGCTCAGGCCATCGTTTACCGTAAGGATAAGTTCAAGCCTTTGAATTTCAATCATTTCTGGCTATCTCCGACTCCGGATGAGATGAGCTCCGGATGGGACGAGATGAAGTTCAGGAGAGGAGCCTGCTGTGCTGAATTCAAGATGCTCAGGGGTGGACGCAAATTCTTCTTCATGGCCAGCCATTTCCCTCTCGGCAAGGAGGCAAGGCTCAATATTGCAGACCTTATGATTGAGAGGGAGAAGAAATACAATCCGAAATCCCTTCCTTCATTCTTTACCGGAGATCTGAATACAAGGGAGGAAAGGCCTGAGTCTGAAATCTTGAGAACCTGGTGGAAAGACAGTTACATTGTTCTTCCCGCTGACAGGAAGGACGGGCCCAAAGGGACATTCAACAATCACGGACTCAATGAGGATATGGATATTGCACCTCGCATTGACTTCGTTTATTTCAGGGGAGAGAAGATTGAACCGCTCAGATATGTCTGCGACGATACTCTCTATGACGGACTTTACCCGTCTGACCACTGCCCGGTTTACGTTGATTTTTTAATACATTAACATATTTCCAATGAAAACACTAATCACAAAGTTCGTGGGAATGATTTCCGCCCTCCTCATCGCGGGGACGGTTTCCTTCGCCCAGAATCCGGTGACTGTCTCCGGAAAAGTCATTGACGCTCAGACTGGTGAACCTGTACTGGGTGCCATTGTGATGGTCAAGGGCACACAGACAGCTGCCGCAGTGGACGTGGATGGAAAATACACCATCAAGGTCCCTTCCAATGCGATTCTGACCTGCTCCTGCCTTGGCTATAAGGACGCTTCGGCCGAGGTGGCTGGAAAGTCCGTTCTCAATTTCTCTCTATCCGTTGACAGTCAGATGCTTGAGGAGACTGTCGTAGTCGGTTACGGTACTCTGAAGAAGTCTCAGCTTGTGGGCTCGGTGGAAAATGTTTCCGGCGAAGTCCTCGAGGACAGGCCTAATGCCAATATTTCACGCTCCCTTCAGGGCCAGGTAGCCGGTCTCAACATTATCCAGGCCGACGGAAAGCCGACACACGGAGGAAGCATCTATATCCGCGGAGGTGCGACGTCATATGTGTCAAGAGGCTCAGCCGGTGGTTCCAAAGCGTCCTACAGCATTGGACAGGGTGGTGGAGCCCTCGTTCTCATTGACGGAGTGGAGGGAGATCTCGCATCTGTCAACCCGGACGATGTAGAGAGCATATCAGTTCTCAAAGATGCTTCATCCTCAGTTATCTATGGAGCGAGAGCCGCTTACGGTGTGATTCTCGTCACTACCAAGAACGCCACGACAGACAAGATTTCCGTAAGCTACAACGGCTCGGTTTCTCTCAATTCCAGAACAGTGAAATGGGAGGACGGCATCGTGGATAGCGGACTTGAGTTCGTGGAGACCTTCTATGAGCATTGGCTCGGACACGATGCCACTCCGAAGGCTGAGGGCAAGCTCCCTACCAAGATGAACATCTACCAGATTCCTACCGACTATCTCGACAGGTATCGCGCACACGTGGAGAACGGAGATACCAATACCTACGAAATCTGGAACGGACGTTACCTCTATTATTCCGATACCAACTATATTGAGATGATGTACAAGCCGCATAATGTGACTACTACTCACAATCTCAGCGTAAACGGTACATCAGGGAAGGTAAGTTACGGACTTTCAGGACGTTACTACACTCAGGAAGGAATCTACAAGGTCGGTAATGAGAAATACAATGCCTTCAATTTCAGGTCAAAGCTGAAAATACAGGCTACCGACTGGCTCTCTGTGGACAACAATACGGCCCTCTATACGATGGACTATTCCCAGCCGATTTTCTCCAAGAAGGACGGCAATGTTGGAAGCCAGCTCCGTCAGATTGCGATGATGGGTATTCCTTGTGTCCCGGCATTCAATGAGGATGGCACCTACACCGTAGCAGCTGCAGCAGGTGGCTTCGCCGCATTCAATGACGGCAACTCCGGCCAGGACAACAAGAACCTCACCGTATCCACGGCGACTGGATTTACCATCGAACCTGTGAAGGATGTGTTCAAAATCCGCGGCGAGTTTGCCTATAAGACGGTGCGCAAGTCACTTGACAGATACGTCGCTCCTGTTGCCTACAGCGTATCTCCTGACGTGATGACTGACTATGTGAAGCAGGTTGACTCCTACCTCAGGAGCCAGGACTACATCACCAATCACATCACTGCCAACGCGGTCGCTACCTGGACCCCGAAACTCGGTGACAATCACGACCTCAACGTGGTTGCCGGATGGAACCTGGAGAACAATGTTTATCGTCGCCAGGGCCAGATGAGGACAGGTATCCTCTATCCGGAGAAACCTAACTTCGAACTTATGGACGGCCAGGAAATCGAGATGATTGACGACGGAAGCGAATACGGCATTGTCGGAGTTTTCGCCCGCATCAACTACTCCCTCCTCAGAAGATATATCTTCGAGTTCTCTGCCCGCGAGGACGGCAGCTCCAAATTCCCTTCAAACCAGAGATGGGGCTTCTTCCCTTCAGGCTCAATAGGTTGGAGAGTTTCCGAAGAGCCTTGGATGAAGGCCACCAGAGGCTGGCTTGACAACTTCAAGATCCGCGCTAATGCCGGAGCTCTCGGCAACGGTACAGTCGCAGCCTACGCATTTATGACTACAATGGGAATGAAAAAGACCACTGCCGTATTTGACGGAACTCTTCAGAACAAGGTCAGCGACCCTTCAGTCGTTCCTGACAATCTTACCTGGGAGAAGGTCGCCACATATGACATCGGCCTGGACGCCGACTTCCTCAAGAGCCGTCTCTCATTCTCCGGTGACTACTATGTCAGGAACACCACGGACCTCTATATCAATGGCCCTGAAATCCCTGCGACATTCGGAGATTCTACGCCTAAAGGCAACTACGGAGCCCTCCAGACCAAGGGTTGGGAATTGACCCTCTCCTGGAGAGACCAGTTCAAGATGGGCGGCAAGGACTTTACCTACAGCATCAAGGGCAGTCTGTGGGACAGCAGGACTTGGGTGACCAAGTACTACAACCAGTCCGGCGGAATGTTCAATTACTACGAGGGCAAGGAACTCGGGGAAATCTGGGGATTCCGTACGGCAGGCCTCTTCCAGTCCAATGAGGAGGCTGCAGCATGGCCTAAGGACTCATTCCACAATTTCGTGCCGGTCTCAGGACCATACGCGGGTGATGTGAAATTCGTGGATGTCAATAACGACAATGAAATCAATACAGGCTCCTGGACATTGGATGACCACGGTGACCTTGAGAGAATCGGAAATGAGGCCCCTCGCTACCAGTTCGGTCTCAACCTCGACTTCCGCTGGAACGGAATCGGCCTCAGCGCATTCTTCCAGGGAGTAGGCAAGCGCGACTGGTATCCTTCGCAGGGTACGGACTTCTTCTGGGGTTCATACGGTAGGGCATACGCATATGCCCTCAAGACCCAGCGCTCAAGTCACGCAATCCTCGACAAGACTACCGAGAACTGGACATTGGCCAATGCCTCAGAAGACCCTTATTGGCCTCGCCAGACCTACGGAACTGCCGACAGTGCTACAGGAGCCCTCACATTCCCGAATGACAAATATCTCCAGAATGCGGCTTATGTCCGTCTGAAGACCCTGACCCTCGACTACAGTCTTCCGAAGAAGGTTGTCGAAAAGGCTCATCTCCAGCAGGTACGCTTCTATTTGACCGGAGAGAACCTCTGGACCTGGTCTCCGATGTTCAAGCACACCAGGATGTTCGATCCTGAGGTCATCGGCAACGGTGACAGCGATTTCCACAGCGGAACTTCCACCTCTATGGGTGACGGATACAGCTATCCTCTCCTCAGAACATTCACATTCGGTGTCAACATCACTCTCTGATTCCGTGAAACAGGGTACTAATTATATGAAGGTTATGAAACACACTATAACAATATTTTCAATCTGCGCAGCAGCTCTTGTCGCTCTGACATCCTGCGAGAAGTTCTTTGACAGGGAGCCTCTCGACCAGTTCGCCGCAGAGCAGTTCTTCGCTACCAAGACAGATCTTGAGTATTATGCCAATGGCCTGATTGATACCGCATTGCCTGATTTCGACGACGTGGCTCTCGGAGAAGACAGATATACGGACCTCTGTGGAACCAAGGAGTCCAAGAACTTTTTCTGGCCTGACCGCTACACTGCCTCGATTGCCTCCGGATGGTCCTATTCGAACTGGTCATTCCTCCGTCAGGTAGCCTATATGCTTGACAATATGAAGAATGCTAAAGGCAATGTCTCACCTGAGATTTACAATCATTACGAAGGAGTTGCCAGATATTTCAGGGCATTGTCCACATTCAACAAGGTGAAGAAGTTCGGCGATGCATACTGGGTTGACCACGTGGTGAGCCCGTCGGACTCCACTATCCTTTATGGCCCCCGCCAGGACAGGGAGTTCATAATGCACAATGTTGTGGAAGACCTCAAGTTCGCTGCCGAGAACTGCCTCACTTCAGGCGCAGGTGTCAGGACTGACGGATGCATATACGTGAACAAATATACTGCAGAGGCTCTCGCCTCGAGAATCTGCCTCTACGAGGGTACATACCGCAAGTATCACAGCACAAATCCTTCCACCGGAAGGCCTTGGACAGGTGAGTATGAATCTGCTGAAGATCTTCTCAAACTTGCTATGGATTTCGCCGGTGATGTAATGGAATCCGGCGTGTTCAAGCTCCACTCCAGCTACAGGGAACTCTTCACCAGTACCAAACTTCCTTCCGACGAGGTTATCTGGGGAAGGACCTGCAATGAGGAACTGGGTGTTGCCCACAAGGTTACATACAAATATTGCTCTACCACATCCTCACTTCTCTACGGTCCTACCAAGGACTATGTGATGATGTTCCTCGACAAGAGCGGAAAGCCTCTTCCTTCGGCTGAGATTTCAGTGACCAAGGAGTTCGAGAACAGGGACAACCGTCTCGCCGCCACGGTTCTCGCACCCGGCCAGAAGATGATCAATGCCCAGGGCAAGGAGGTGGATTTCGCTCCGGACTTTACATGGACAACTACCGGATATATTTGGATTAAATGGGTAATCCCTGAGTATTCCCCTATGAATGAGGGCGGTACCGACAAATCCCTCAACTCTGTTCCAGTGCTCAGATATGCCGAGGTTCTCCTGAACTATGCGGAGGCCGCATACGAGCTTGACAAGATGGACAAGACTATTTGGGACAAGACTATCGGCGAGCTTAGGAAGGTACACGGAGGACTTACTTCCGCTCCATATCCTGGAGAAGCCGGCTATACAGCCGACCCTATTCTCAGGGCTTATTTCACCGAGGATCTGCTGCATCCTGTTGAACTCTCCGATGTCGCATTGGAAATCAGGCGCGAAAGGGCTGTGGAGATGATGTTTGAGGAAGGAAGGCATTACGATGATCTTATGAGATGGAACATAGGAGACATCATTGAGCGCAGATACAAGCATCAGGGATGGAAGGGTATTTATATCACCAAGGAGGAGGCCTCCTCAGGCTTCAACTTCAACGGGAAACATTATACGGTTTCTACAACCTCTCCTACCGGTCAGACAAATATCAAGGTTACCACTGCTGCGGACAAGAATCACACTCTTTCCAACGGCACTTACGGATATCTTATCTACAACTACCAGCTCCAGTGGGATGACAAGATGTATCTTTATCCAATCCCTGTGACTGCGAAGAATGTTAATCCTCAGCTTGGCCAGAACGAAGGCTGGCAGTGGCTGTAAACCATTGAAATAATGAAGATTATGAATAAGAAGATATTTGCGTTCCTTGCCGCTGGGCTGACATTGATAGCCTGCAGGGAAGAAATAAGGGAAGCTGTGGATCCGGAGATTTCCGTGGACCCGGTGAAGATTGAGACCAGCTATGCAGGTGAGGTCTGTGACATTGACGTGACGGCCAACACCGACTGGATTCTTGAGAGAACCGATGCCGAGGGCAATGAGATTTCCTGGGTGAAGGTTGACCGTCTCAATGGAAAGGGAAGCTGCGCAATGCAGGTGAAGATTCTTGAGAACAAAGGTACCGAGGAGAGAAATGCCGTAATCAAGTTCATTGCCGGTGATGAGGGTGAGGCCAATGCCTTCATTGATATCAGGCAGGGAGTGAACCCGAATCCTGAACCTGACCCGGAACCAGATCCTGATCCGGACCCTGACCCTGTATCTGGCGAAGGTTATGATTTTCCTATGGTTCAGCGATTTACAACCGGACTTGGCGCTGCTGTGGAGAGCGGAGCTGTAAAGAAGTACTCAGTAGACGAGATGCCGATCATCGACGCCACAGTCAGCGGATCGAAGATTGTCTTCAAGAAGGGTCTTGAGATAGAGGCGTCTGCAGGCACCTATACCGTTGCCCGTCCTGCCCATACCAATCCTACACAGAATGCCGGTTTCCAGGAGGGATTCTGCCTCGAAGGCTTCGAGAGCGGAACCATCACCTACACCATTCCTCTCAAGGAAGCCCTCAGCGGAAAGGTACGTTTCTTCAAGGGCCAGAGAAGGGAGACTTCAGACAGTTACTCCTGGAGCTCTGACGGCGGCCAGACATTTACTGAAGTCGGTGCAGCGACAGGCGGTGCATCAGATGCATTCTGGAAATATCTCGACTTCGAGATTCCTGCATCCGCAGCTGTTCCTGCCGGCGGCAAGCTCATCATCAGGGAGAATGTGACTTACAATGCCAGCGACGTTTATGGCGGAATCATGATGCAGTGCGGAGTGTCCCTCCAGACTTCAGAGGGAGAGAAGAGCAGTGTTCCTGCAATGACTGAGGCAGGTGTCGCTTTCTCGGAAGGATTTGACAACATTATCTCCGCTCCTGCCGCCCAGATTCTCGACTATGGCTTTATGAAGTCCTGGACATCAGGCAAATACACTGCTCCATCCTATACTGCTGACAAGGTTTCAGATATGCCTTCTGTTGTCAGTGTGGAGAAATGCTGGTCAAGACCTGGCTTCCTCCAGATCGGTTTTGCGGACGAGGCGATGGCTTATGCGACAAAAGAGTACTATCTCCCAGGCTCATACAGCATCAATATCGGTGAAAGGCTCAAGGAAATGGGACTGTCCAAGGCTGACCTTACCGTGACCTTCCGTGCTGCAGGCCTCACGACCGCATTCGGTGAGAATGGAAATGCGGAGCCGGTGCTTTCAGCTACAACCGGTACTGTAAGTGACGGTGGCAATGTCGTCCTCACTCCAGACCAGTGGAAGGATTACAGCTTCTCAATCACGGGCGCAGACCAGACAACTGTCCTTACAATTGCCAGCAACTCCACTACAGCTGGCGCGTTGTCTGGAAAGCCTGACAACAGGTTCTTCATTGACGATATCGTGGTGAGGGCTGAGGCTGCAACGGCGAAGCCGCTCGTACTCTCGTTCGACTTCACAGTGGAAGGACTCAACTGGCCGACCGGCAAGACCGCCTGGAATGTTTACAAGGGCTATGATTCCGGTCTTGCAATTGACAATGACGGAACTGCCGATGAGGCCAATACCCACAGAAGGGTGACTGTAGGCTATCCGCTCAACGGCACGGAGTACGATTTCGTCCTCGCCGACCCTGACGGAGCCACTGCACACAATGTATATCAGAGTGTCGGAAAGGGAATTTACGTTGGAACAATAAGATATGTTGGCCTTCCTGCAATCGATGGTATGAGACTTGCTCAGGTCGTGATGGTTCAGAATGCCAGCACAAAGGATCCTGCCACGTTCTCCAGAAATGTCGGTATCTGCAGCAATATTGTTGATACCAATGATGAGGGAGTGGTCTATATTCCTGGCGGTGAACTTCAGAACCAGTATACGAATATGGGAGAATATACCTACGATATTACCGAATCATCCGCAGGAACAATGTATTACCTGCATTCGCCGAACAATGCAAGCATAGTTTACTCACTGAAACTTACATATATTCCGGTAGAATAATGAGAAAGAACGGATTGTCAGCCATTTTCGGCTGCATAATGATGCCTTTAACACTCCTGTCCTGTGGCGGGAGTGTTGATGGTTCCGGCGAGATTGCCGTTGCCCCTTACACGTTGCAGGCTGCCTCCGAATTGTCAACTTATGATTTGGACGTGGTCGCCGACTGCTCCTGGACTGCAGAAATCCAGTCTGCGGACGAGGTCGAGGCTGACTGGCTCACCCTTTCCAAGCGGAAGGGTACCGGGGATACCAAGCTGACCTTGAGGGTTTTCGAGAACAAATACAGCTCGGAGAGAAAGGCTGTGGTGAACTTCCTGGTCGGTGAGGCGGTCAAGGCCACTGTTAATGTGACCCAGGCAGGAGCCAGTGGCGGGGAAGATATGTCCAGCGCGGATCTCCGTGTGGGCTCGTACAACCTCAGGATGTCTTCTCTGGACGATTCCGATGCGCAGAACAAATGGTCTGTAAGGAAGAACCGCCTCCTTACCTCCATCAAAGAGAATGATTTCGACATTTTCGGTGTGCAGGAGGTGGATCTGACTACCCAGCAATGGCTCAGGGACAATCTCGGCAGCGAGTTCGAATGCTGGTTTTTCAGCCCATACGCCCAGAGCGGAACAGGTGACAAGGCTCAGGGAATCCTTTTCAGGAAGAATATGCTTTCCATCTCGGACAAGCATTATTTCTGGGCCTCGGATACTCCTGATGTCTGCTCGGTCAATGATACCGGCGATTCAGGGAATTTCCGCAGGGGAGGCCATTGCGCCATTTTCACTCACAAGTCGACAGGTGTCAGGTTCTTCTTCATGAATACGCACGCCTGCCTGAACAGGGAACCGAATGCCGCCTATGCCTATGTTTATGCGGATCAGGAGAAGAGATACAATACGGAAGGTCTCCCGTCCTTCTTTGTCGGTGATATGAATGCCCGGCCTGAGTATGATGCTCCTGCCAAGTACAAGGAGCATTGGAAGGACAGTTTTGAGACTGCCGCGAAGCGTTCAGGTGCAGCCGCTACCTACAACGGATATTCCAATGCTTCAGGAAAATACAGGATCGACTATATTTTCCACAGGGGCAAGGTCAATGTCAAGGAGTTCTGCATCAATAATGCACTTTACGACAATCTCTATGCTTCCGATCATTTCCCCATTTACGCTGATGTAACTATAACCAAATGAAACTCAATAGATTGATTGCTGCTGCGGCTGTTTTCGCCGCTATTGTTTCCTGCTCTGAGGCACCTTCTTCGGCTCCTGCTGCAGAGGTAGCCGCCTCCGGGGTCTGCATTGCCAATGACAATATCCGTGTGACCATTGGCCAGGACGGTTCACTCGTGGAACTTGTCAACCTTAATACGGGACAGAACTATGCGTCAGGAGCCCTTCTGTGGAGGCTCTATTACGATTCCAAGGCAGAGAAGGAGATTGAGATCTGCGGAGATGTGCAGAGTCCGGCAGTCACTGCCGAGGGCAATGTCATCACCATTTCCTACGACTCTCTGAAGGTCCGGGACTATGCTGTGGATATGGCAATGACCCTGAAGGTGATTCTGGAGGACGACAAGGTCAGATTCGCATCGGAACTCTCCAACAATGAGGCACATACGGTAATCCGTGAACTTCATTATCCTCTGGTTCACGGGGCGGTTCTGCCGGCTGACCATAAGCTTTATACCGCAGAGGCCGGTGGCCGTCTTTATGCCGAGCCTCAGAAAGTTCTGAGCAAGCTGGAGTCATCTCCTTACAAGAAGCCGGAACAGTTCTTCCGCCAGAAGAATGTGAAATACGGTGCCAAGGTTTTCATGAACTGCTTTGCTCTCCTGGGAGAGAATCAGGGCCTGTATTTCGGCAGCCACGACCCTTCATTCCAGGATACCTGGCACGGTCTCAGGGCCTACAAGGGGAATAACGGCAAGTTTGACTGCCTGGAGTTCGGTTTCTTCAAATATCCTCATTGTTTCAGCGGTGAGACCTGGTCTTGCGATGCCAATGTCGTGGCCCCATATTCGGGAACGTGGCACGTGGCCAGCCGCATTTACCGTACCTGGGTCAATACCTGGTGGGACCACAGGGAGAGTCCGCAGTGGCTTAGAGAGATGAAGAGCTGGCACAGGGTGATTTTCAAGCACCAGTACGGCGAGTATCTCTTCAAATATCCTGATCTCTACGGCCGGGTTGACCAGGCCGGCCAGAGCGTGGGCTGCAACACTGTGTTCCTCTTCGGCTGGTGGGCCGAGGGAATGGACCACGGCAATCCGGACTATTCCCCTGACGAGTCCCAGGGCGGTGACGCCGGCCTGAAGGAGGCAATTGCACGTTATCAGGCAAATGGCAACAATCTCATTCTTTATTACAATGGAAAACTGATTGACCGCGAGAGCCGCTTCTATCTCAGCGGAATGGGCTCGAAGGTATGCCGTCACGACAATACTGGATCGGAAATCCTTGAAAGATACAAGTTTACGGGTAAGGGAACCTGGCTCGGAGAGTATGACCAGAGAACTTTTGCGGTGGCAACCATGATGGATCCGCAGTGGAACGAGGTCCTCTTCGCATTGCAGGACAGGGCCTACGGCCTCGGCGCGAAATCAGTGTTCTTTGATCAGCTCGGATACATTGAGTCTGAAAGTACCAATTGGGATACTTCCAGGGAATTCCCGATTCCGGACATTCACGGAATCCTGAAGCGCTCCCAGTGTCTCAAGCTCCTGAGGGACAGATATGCAGACATTGACCCGGACTTCGCACTCGGTGCGGAGGGAACTGTGGATGCTCTCGCCCAGTACTGCGACTACACTCACGGCTATCCTGCCAATGACGGTCCTGAGCGCTTCGTGAACTTCTTCAGATATACCTTCCCTGAAATCATTTTCACCGACAGGGGACAGAGGGATGACGAGAATGTGGCCTATCATGTGAACTACACCCTGCTTGACGGTCAGCGCAACGACATTGAAATCTACCGCTGCCGCAATATCATTGATGATACTCCTGTCTATCAGGCGTATCTTGCCGAGGCAAACAAGATAAAGGAGGAGTACAAGGACTGCCTGCTCCTGGGACGTTACAACGATGTCTTCGGCTTCACCTGCTCCGACAATGAGATTGACGCGCGTTCATTCCTCAGCGAAGACGGCAAGAAGATGGTAATAGTGGCCGCCAATCAGTTCTGTCCTCAGGCCAGGACTGCGAAAATCAATGTGCCGGGATACAGATTTGCCGGTTCGATGACTCTGGGCAATGCCAAAGTCAAGGCCGGCGGTTCCAAGGTTACACTTGGGCAATATGACCTGGCTGCATTGCTCTATGTGACTGATTGATGACTTTTGATGTGTGATTCCGCCGATTCGGTCTTTCTCCGGATCGGCGTTTTTTCTATATGGTCCCGAACTTATACCTTATGCTCCATTCGGCGCTTTCGCCGGTCTCTATATGAAATTTGATGTAGGGCTCCAGGCAGGCGACTTCGTGATTGCACCAGAATACGGCGTAGTCCATTGTGGCATCGGAGGATGCGTCCACGGTCAGTCCATTGGCCCGGTTCAGGAGGCGGAACGAATAATTGCGCTGAGGCTCAGGTCCTTGCAGGTCTCCCATAAAGACGCTTTCTCCCGGTTCCAGGTCACGGGTAAAGCATATTCCGCTGTCAGTGAGATGTACGCAGTCATATTCGCTGCGCCAATGTCCTGAAGGCTTGAACGGGAGGTCGAACTCCGTGTCCCTGCCGGTGAATGCCCCGTCCAGGACGAAGAAATTGTGATTGTATGTCTGGAAATCCATCGCATTACAGCCGAGATTGACCAGCTTATGTTCAATCACCAGACCGCCGTCTTCTTCTATGGAAACCTTCTTCACATAGTCGTAGCCGTATTTGCCGTGATTCAGACGCTGCCCGAAGACTGCGCTGCTGACATCGTGGCTGAAACTGAGCTCGCCTTCATCTATGATTTCATAAAGCTTGAATCGGTCATATGGCTCCGCATTCCTCCGGAGTATTCCGACCCCGATTTTCAGGAAGCCTTCTCCTGCTTCCGCCTCGTCGTAGCCGATCTGGGTGAATTCCTCCGCGGGACCTCCCACGGCGTCGTGCTTGAGCGGGTCATATTGCAGGAACCACTGGCTTACATACTGTTTGCCCGCATTGCTCAGGGTCAGGATAATTCCGCTTCTGTCAAATCTTGTTCCTCTGTAATACGGGTTCTCAATGTCCTCGCGGACCAGTCCGAGGCTCGTCGGTCCATTGTGCAGCTCAATCATCAGAATGTATTCCTTTTGTTCATCTTGAAGTCTATGTGCTTTTTCCACAGGGTTTTTGCATTGACCATCCTGGCTATCTCGCGCCCCATTTCATTGAAGTCGGTCGAAATGGTGGTGAGTCCGTTCAGGACTACGCGGTCGATAGGCGAGTCATTGTAGGAAATGATGTAGTAGTCTGTACCGACAGTCATTCCTTTCGCATTGTCGACGAGAGAGATGAGACCGGGGTCAAGCTGGCTGGTCAGCACGAGGAAGGCATCGCCCTTCCTGACTTTTTCGGGAGCGCAACTCATAAACTCGACTTCGATTCCGTTCTCCTGGCAGAATCCGCTGATTTTTCTCTGAATCAGAGAACCGTAGAGGGACGCCGGGAGTGTGATGACATTGAGCTTTCCTATCGATTTCAATTTCATCAGACCCTGCTCCAGGCCGATAGCGACGTCGTTCTCAAAGTCCTGGTAGGCGGCTCCGAAGTTCCCGACCATACCCGGTATAAGCCTGTCTACTATTATCAGTTTCTGGTTCGGAATCCTCTTGATGATTTTCATAGCCTTCTCCTGAGTGTTCTGGTCAAGGCTGAAGTGAGGTGATATAATATAATAGTCGTATCTTCCCAGGTTCTCGTTTATGAAATACTCAAAGAGGGAGATGTCCTGGTTGAACAGAAGAATGGTGTCCTCCGACTTAACCGTCAGCACCTGATGGAAGCCGTGGACAATCTCCTGCTTGTATATGCTGAACTTGTCCATGAGGAAAAGTACTGAAACACTGTCTTTTGTGGAGTCGTCAGCGACATAGAAGCCTTTTCCCTGCCTTGCCTCCAGAATGCCGTTCTTGCTGAGAATGTTATAGGCACGCTTCACTGTTTCCTTGGAAATGCGGAGTTCATCCGCAAGAGCATTCATGGACGGAACAAGCTCACCTGCCTTGAGGCTGCCTTTCCTTACGGCCTCCGTAACCGCATCCACGAGCTGGCGGTAAACAGCGGCCTTGCTGTTCGTATCAATATTGAACCGAATCATAGAAAATGCGAAAAACTTAACTTTGGTATAGTCAAATATACTACATTTTTCTTAAAATCAAGCACTTCAGGGCATTATTTGCAAATTATTTCAAAATACTGTGGTGTGGTGTGGTATTTTCAATAAAAAGTGCTATATTTGCAAAAATTAAAAATTATGGCAATGAATTCCGAAAGCCCTTTACAAACCGGAACCCTGGAGAAGTCCTGGGTCAAATGGGAGGTTCTTCTCCTTCTATGGATGGCCTATCTCCTCAATCAGGGAGACCGCCAGGTTTTCAACACGGTTCTACCTTCCATAAGGGAAGCCCTGTCACTCACGGATACATCAGTCGGTCTGATTGCAACTATCTTCAACCTTTTCTATGCATTCATGGTTCCTCTCGGAGGCTGGGCGGGCGACCGTTTCAGCCGCAAATGGGTGGTTACCATCTCTATATTGTTCTGGAGTGTTGCCACAATGTTTACCGGACTCGCCAATGGAGTCTTTCTCCTTGTGATGATGAGGAGCGTAGCTACAGGCGGCGGTGAAGCGTTCTTCGGTCCGGCTAACTATTCGCTTCTGGGTCAATATCATACGGATACAAGAGCTCGGGCTATGTCCATCCACCAGACTGCCTATTATGTGGGGGTGATTCTGGCCGGATGGCTCGCCGGGGCGATTGCCGATTACTTTGACACGCTTAACCCGGGAAATGGCTGGAAGTATTCCTTCATCATCTTCGGAGCCGCCGGCATCATCTGGGGCATACTGATGGCTGTCCGACTGAAGGACAAGCCTTTGTCAAAGGAGGAAATCGCAGCCAGGGATGCTGCCAGACCTGGTATCCTGGACGGATTCAAGACAGTGTTCACGACGCCTACAGCCGCAGTGCTGACCATAGGTTTTTCCGGTCTGATATTCGTGATTACCGGTTATATGACCTGGATTCCTGCCTTCCTTCAGGAGGAACTTGGCCAGAGCCAGGCTGCTGCCGGTTTCAATTCAATGTTCTGGACCTATGTAGCGGCGTTCATCGGAGTGTTGATCGCCGGCGGGCTTTCCGACAGACTTGCCAGGAGGCATCACCGCTCAAGGATGATTCTCCAGGCCCTCGGACTCATTGGCGGAGCACTGCCTCTGCTGTTCATGTCCCACAGCAAGGTGCTCTGGGTGCTCTACCTGTGCTTCGCCGTATGGGGTTTCTTCAGGGCATTCTTCGATGCCAATACATACGCGGTCCTCTATGACGTGACGCCTGAGCCTCTTCACGCATCCTGCTCAAGCGCGATGATTACCACCGGATTCGCGGTAGGTGCCCTCGCCCCTGTTGTTCTCGGCGCGATGAAGCAGAGTCTCGGCAGCCTCCAGGCTACATTCCCGGTTTTGGGAATCATATGGTTGGTATGCGGAGTATTGATGGCTGTAGTCAGCTATACTCATTACCAGAAGGATTATGACAAAATGAACAATCGTTAATCAGATGATAAAGGAAGCTAAGATCAGGAAGCCGAAGGCAGGTCTGCTGCTTGTGGCTTCACCCAGGTTCAAGAACCTCTCCGGGCCGAAAAGAGGGACATACGGCGAGAAAAAGGAAGTCGTATCGAGGCAAATCGTGGAATCGCTGAATTTCATTGACATAGAATATCCAGGGATTGTATATGAAAGGGAGGATGCACAGCGTGCGATGGATCTTTTCTACAACGCGAAAGTGGATTTCATAATTGCGGAGTTTCTCTCCTGGAGCGAGGATTTCGCCTGGATAAGGTTCCTGAGGGATTGTCCGAACATTCCTGTAATCTTCGTCAATGTCGCAAAGGACAGGATGGCCTTCGAGACTACCCTGGATGAGGACGATTTCGTGGAATATCTTTGCTCCGGAACGCTTGTAGGCTCGCTTGAGGCGTCAGGATCCATTACCAGAGTGCCGAGGAAGAATGTGAAAATCGTGATGGGAAGCAGGGAGGAGGTCAATGAGGAAATCCGCAGGTTCTCCCGCGCCGCCCTGGCCAGGACAATTCTCCGTGGTTCGAATCTCGGTCTTATGGCCAATATGAATGAGGCCATGTGGTCGACCTACATTGACAATTATGATCTCTTTACCAAGATCGGCCCGGAGATACATTATCTTCCTTATTCTGATTACAAGGAGATTCTCGATGCTCTCGATGAGGCCGAGGTGAAGGCATATGCAGAGGAACTTACCTCCAGATTCAAGATGATGGAAGATGTGGAGTATGACAAATTCATCGGTTGTGTGCGGGCCTCATTGGCATTGAAGAAGATGGCAGAGGCCAATGACATTGACGTTATGGTTTACAATGACATCGACCAGGCTACGTTCAAGGTCAGCGGCTGCCGCGCAGGATTCTATCACGACTGGTTCAATCAGAACCTCAGCGTGCTGGTTCCGGAGGCTGATATGGGAGCCGGTCTCGCTACATTCGTGCTGAAGATTATTTCCGGAGGACACGTGAATTTCATTGAGCCTTTCCACATTGAGACCGATTTCGGGACATTCGCCGCCGGACACGCCGGACCGAATGATCACAATGATCCTGCATGGAAGGACAATGTGTTGATTGCCAGGGATGTACGCTTTGCCAAGACGAAGTGGAAATATGCCGGCGCTCCATTCGGGTGGTACCGTTTCAGTCCCGGAATGAAGACTGTTACCGGTATTTATGAACAGGACGGGAAGTATAAGATGGTATGCTTCCAGGCCGAGTCCCTGCCGGGCGACCATGTACTTGCAACATATTCCCACAGTATGTTCCGCCCTGTTGTCCCTGTCAAGGAACTGTTTGAGAGACTGCTGAAAATCGGTGTCACCCAGCATTATGCCATTGTGGACGGTGACTGGAGGGCAGAACTTGCAGACTTCGCCGAGATTATGGGATTTGAGTTTTATGACATCAGATAAATGTTTGAGTGTTAATTATATAGGAGATATATACCAATGAGTTTCATGTACAACCCTTTTCCGTTCGATGACCCGAAGCCGGTCAACCGTCCGGAACTTTCCAAGCAAACAGTAGATGCTGTGGTTGCAGGCGGTACGCCATCTGTGGCGAAGAGGTTCGCCGCCCCTGTAATCGACAAGGCCAGGGAGGCCAACCAGATTGTCGCATTTGACGGATATGCGACAGCGGACTGGAAGCTGTTCCTCAATCTTCTAGCCCGCGAATGCAAGGCTGCGGGTGTGGAATTCGTGTCGATTGACCAGAATGCCGAATGCTTCAAATCCGGCAGGGAGATTGACGATATGATAGACCCGCTCCTTATCTGGGATACTGAGGTGGACCCGACCTTGCTCTATGGAAAGATTTACAAAGGCGGATATGAGGGCATTCTCGACGAGGACAAGACCAAGGCTTTCGAGGAGAAAGTCGCCGGGTTGAGGAATGGCTCCGGGAAGGTGGTGGCAGTCTATGGCTATGGCTGTTTGATCCCGCGTTTCAGGTATCTGTATGATGTGAAATGTTTCTTCGACCTCACTCCGAAGACATCCATTCTCAGGATCAGAAGGGGAGAGTACTCCAACATCGGCAAGGAGCGTCCTGACCTCATAAACAGGGTGATCCGCCGCTGCTATTATTGTGATTTCGAGATGTCGGTCTGCAGCAGGAGGGAACTCCTGAAGAACTCGGCCATTGATTTCTACTTCCTCTCGGACGACCCTCAGAACATTCAGATGCTGCCTTTCGGCGCCTTCGCCGACATTTGCGCACAGCTTGTGAAATATCCTTTCAGGGCAAAGCCTTGCTATCTTGAGGGAGTATGGGGCGGCTCATATATGAAGAAGCTCAGGAATCTTCCTGACAATATGAGGAATGCCGCCTGGGTGTTCGACTTCATCCCAATGGAGGTCAGCGTTCTCGTGGAGGTCGGAAATGAGAAGCTGGATATCAACTTCTGCTCCTTCGTGTGCAAGGAGGGTGTCAACCTTATGGGAGAGGGCTGCGTGAACAAGTTCCACGGCTATTTCCCGATCAGGTTCAACTGGGATGACAGTTACCATTCCACCGGCAACATGTCCATCCAGTGCCATTCCGGATCAGCTTACAACAGAGAGCATTACGGTGAGTTCGGAAGGCAGGATGAAAGTTACTATGTCTGTGTCACGGGTCACGATGCAAAGACCTTCATAGGCTTCCGTGACGATGCGGACATCCCTCAGTTCTTCAGGGAGATAGAGGCTGCAGACAAGGAGCACAAGCCTTGCGACTATATGAAGTATGTCAATTATGAGGAGTCCCGCCCGGGCCTCCAGGTCATGCTTCCGGCGGGAACTATCCATTCGTCAGGACGCAACCAGGTAATTCTCGAAATCGGCTCGCTGACCATCGGCTCATATACTTACAAGATGTACGACTATCTCCGTCTGGACTTTGACGGCAAGCAGAGACCTATCCATACCAGGCTTGGCGAGGAGAATGTGGCTCAGCACCGCAGGGCGTCGGTTATTCACGACCCTGAGAGTCCTGACTACATTGTCCAGAAGCCGCGTGTAGCTGTGGAAGGTGATGGCTGGAAGGAAATCATTCTCGGTGAGAATGAGCAGCTTTACTTCTCTCTCAGAAGGCTTGATTTCGAAAAGACCTGCCGTCAGGATACCTGTGGCGAGCGTTTCCACGTTCTTTCACTCGTTGATGGTGACCAGGTTCTCGTGCGCAGCGTTGCACATCCGGAGCGTTGCTTCAAGATGGACTTCCTCGATATTGTCTGCGTCCCTGCGGATATGGGTGAATATGAAATCGTCAATCTCGGCAAGGAGCCTGTCATGGTTCACAAGACAATGCTGAGGGACGGTTATCAGGATGTTGTTCTGTAATGTTCAGTTATGGATTTTGACAGGTTATTGCTTCTCGACGTCGGAGGTACTTTCATAAAGACCTCCGACGGCCGGGAAATTCCGGTGGACTCGAACGGGGATAAACAATCCGTTTCCCTGTCTTTTCACAAGGCGGTGAAGGATTTCTGCAATGAAGCCGTTGTCTCTCCGGAACGTAGATTTGCCATTGGAGTAGCTATTCCGGGTCCTTTTGACTATGTGAATGGTGTTTTCCGCATGACTCACAAGTATGCCTCTGTTTACGGCGAGGATTTCCGCTCACTTGCCCGCATACCGTCCTGTGTTGAGCTCCGTTTCACTCACGATGTGAACTGTATGCTTTCCGGCGAGATGGCATATGGCAATGGCCGGGGCTTTGACCGCGTCGCCCTTGTATCCCTCGGAACAGGTCTCGGTTATTCAATGAGCATCTGCGGCGAGATTCTGAAGAATGAATTCGGTTCCCCTCTCGTGACAATATTCAAATATCCGTGCAGGGGAGGCATCCTGGAAGACTATGTTTCCAAAAGAGGCTTTGTGGATCTCTATTTCAATAAGACTGGCAAAAGATTGACTGTCAAGGAGATTGCCATTGCTGCCAGAGCCGGTGACCTTGATGCTCTGGATACTTTCTCGACAGTGGCGGAGATTCTTTCCGAGGCCATTGCCCCGATTATGGAAGAATATTCCATAGAGTGCCTTCTTTTCGGCGGCCAGATTTCCCGCTCCTTCGATCTGATGGCGACAAAGCTTCAGGACTCGCTCGCCTTCCTCCCGTCGCTCAGAAGGATAGATGTGATTTCGGATTTCGACAATGCGACATTCAACGGGCTGAAGAGCATGTTCTGATGATTTGACAGATATAAAAATGCCGGCTGGAGAACCCAGTCGGCATTTTTGTGCTTATCTGAAAGTATTTCAATACATCACGACAATCCTGAAGACCATTGGCTCAGGGACGAAGGTTTCGTCAATCTCGTAGTAGAAATCGCTCTCGGTGTAGATGATGGTCACCTGGCCGGCTGAGATTTCAGCTGTAACCTCGCTGGTCAAGAAAAATTTTTCGCCGGTATTTTCGTCTATGAGCTCTGACTGGAGGAGGAACGGAAGCTCGGTATGGGTCTCGCCGCTCTGGTTGAAGTTATATACGCGATATACCTTCACTACTCCGTTGTGGAGCACGTCCTTGGTGATTTCCGGGACGGAGATTGTCGCTTGGAAATAGTTGTTGTTTGCGGTATTTGAATATCCCCAGGCCTCCTGGGCTACATTGCCGATGATGGTCTTGATGTTGAGGCTGTCACCTTCGGTGTAGTATTCCTTGGTGCATGAACTGAACAGCATTGTCATTGCAATGGCTGCGAATGTCAGTATCTTTTTCATTTTCATGGATTTTTATCTGCGGGTTGTGGATGTTGTTCCTGTTGTTCTGGTGGAGCTGCTTCCGGTGCTGCGGGTTGTGCCGATTCCGGTGCTGCGGGTGGTCGTCGATGTGCTGCCGGAGCTTCTTGTGGTCGAGCTGCCGGAACTGCTTCTGGTGGCCGTGGAACTTGAACTGCCCCTGCGGACTGTCGACTGCTGCCCTGAGGCTGTTGTCGTGCTGGTCCTGGTGCTGCTGCTTCCGGAAGACTGGACACGGCTCGAGGTCGTGGATGAACCGGACCTTGTGGCTGAGCTGCTTGAGGATGTGCTGCGGGTGGCAGATGTTCCGGTGGTGCGTCCTGTCGAGGTTGAAGTTGAAGCTGAACCGCGTGATGTGCCGGTGCTGCTGGAGGCAGTGCCGCGGGTGCTGCTTCCCGATGTCGTTCCTGAGGTTGAAGTCCCGCGGCTTGCGCTGCCGGTGCTTGATGAGCTTGTTCCGGAACCTCTGGTTGCGCTTGACCCGGTCGCGGTTGAAGTTCCCCTGGTCGCACTTGAGCCTGTGGCGGCTGACGTCCCTCTGGTCGCACTTGAGCCGGAAGACGCCGATGTCCCCCTTGTGGCGCTGCTTCCGCCCGTGGCGGCTGTGCCTCTTGTCGCCGATGTGCTTGAACCTGAACTGCGTGTGGAGGATGTAGTGGTGGTCTTGGTGGCATCGTAGGCCATCCTTACATCGTACGCATTGGCCTGGGTCCTGGCATTCTCGGCGCGGGTTACTGCTGAATTGTTCACTGCGACATTGGCATTGCGTACGGTAAATGACCGTTCAGGATACCGGCGGCTGTAGTCGTCGCGGCTCAGAGTGTTGTATATCTTCTGATATTGAGGATAATGACAACTGCTGTAGTAGTGAACTTCGTGGCAGTATTTATGGTTCTTCATGAAGGTGTTCACATAGGCATGGTAATGATTTACGTGAACCAGCGCAGGCCGCTTGTAATATGAAGGGTAATGATTCCAGTACCAAGGTGATGTCCACGGTCTGTAGTCGCGTCCACAGATGTGGTCGAATATGACAGGCCTGGTGTAGTAGACCGGACGGATGACATAATTCGGACCGTAGATGTATGTGGAGCCGATGACTTCAACATGGTAGTTGCCAAAGGCTGGCACCTCTGCAACGACCGTCGCCACATCCTGGTAAACATTCGGCGCCAGGGCCGCCTGGATGACGAATACATGGTTGTATCCCTGCATTGCCGAAACTACTCTCAGATAGTCCACATAGCCGTCCCTGTTGAGGTCAAGGTCGGATATGATGTAGGAGGAGTTGTTGAGCAGAGCCTCAAACTCCCTTATGGAAGAAGATTGCGCAAAGGCTGCGGCAACTGCCTGAAGGTCAAGATAAAGCGAAATGTCGGGCTCCGTTGCGTAAACCTGAGTCGTCGTGGTGGTCACATGAGTCTTGGGCACTGTGACAATAGTGCTGTAGGACGGAGTGCTGCTGACCGGTTCTGAAACGGTGATGATTCTGGTCGGAAAGCAGGATGCGCAGAGCAATGCTGCCAGCGCAATCGATGTCAATCTTAGTTTCATTGTTGAAATAGTTTTTTGCCTATTGCAAATATAAGTAATCTTCCACGTTATCTCAAATATCCTGCCGTTATTGCCGGTGCCTGTTTGCTGGGGAACTCCCTTGGGGAATAGGAAAGGATTTGCTAATTTTGCATTCCCGTCGTTGGCGGCTTGATTTCCTGTCATTCCCGGGATCGGGAATCTGATAAATCAGGCATATTATGATTTCAGAAATAATGAAGAACTTCGCACTGGTCGGAGCAGGCAGTTTCGCAGGAGGGGCTGCAAGATATTTGGTATCCTTGCTGATGAAGGGGGCAGGGAAGGGATTCCCCTGGGCGACCCTTGCCGTCAACTTGGCAGGCTGCTTCCTGATTGGCCTGCTGTGGGGCCTGTTCACCCGCAATAATTCTCAGGACAGCGGTCTCGCCCTGTTCCTGACAGTCGGTCTCTGCGGCGGATTCACAACGTTCTCGACATTCTCCAAAGAAGCCCTGATGATGCTCCAGGCAGGCAATTACACCGGATTCGCCTCCTACATTGCCCTCAGCATCATTATTGGCCTCGTTCTGGTCGCATTGGGCTATTCCGTCTGCGGACGCTGAAACGGTGCAATCCGCAGAACTTCCCAGAAAGTGGAACTCTTAAATAATATAATATCATGACAAGACATTTTTCACATTGTTTAATAATAATCACTGCAATGCTGATAGGCCTCAGTGCGGCGGCTCAGGTAAAGGACATTTCTCTTTCGGCAGGCGTGAATGTCCCGATTTACAAAGATCTGGAGAGTGATGCCGTCATCAATGTCAGCTATGGGCAATTCTTCCGGAACGGTCTTGGTTTCAGGGCAGGGCTTCAATGGAATCCGTCCGTTGTCAATGTAAGCAATGCCTTTGGGATACCCGTAGCCTTTGCATATAGGACGAAAACCCGTACTTCGCGGGAACGGATATACGCAGGGGTTGAGAGCTCGTCGGATGTCATATCACAGGATTCCGGATACGGTAATGAACACGGAGATGTCGGAAATGTATTTTCCGCATTTCTGATGAATCTGTTCAGCGATATGGAGTTTTTCATCGGCATAACACCAGGTTACATTCAGGGCTCCTCCAGCCAGGAACACGAAGCGGCATGGGGTGCATCCTGGCAGTATTGGGAAAAGAGCTGGACGGAGAAGAAATCCGCATTCTCATTCATGCTCGATGCCGGAATGACGCTCAATTACAGTATCTGGCGATTCGACATCAAACTTACACCGGCTTTTCACTATGGATTGACAGGCAACTACCTGTATCACGTTTCAACTGGCGAGAAAGACGCAGGCATAACGACAACCGACACTATTCCCATCCGTTGGTTTTTTACGTTCGGTGGAGGTCTCGCATTCCGTTTCTGAACAAAAAGAAAGTGACTAAGCAGTCAAAAGACTTTTTAGCCACTTTCCATTGAATATTATTCGAAAAATACTAGAGCTGTGGACCAGCCTTGACAAGTGCCTTGCCGGCACGGTTGCCTTCGTATTTCTTGAAGTTCTTGATGAACCTGCCTGCGAGGTCCTTTGCCTTGACTTCCCAATCCTCTGCATTTGCATAGGTGTCGCGAGGGTCGAGGATGTTGGTGTCAACACCTGCGAGCTCTGTAGGCACGGTGAAGTTGAAGTAAGGGATAACCTTGGTAGGAGCAGAGTCGATCGCGCCGTTGAGGATGGCGTCAATGATGCCGCGGGTGTCACGGATGGAGATACGCTTGCCGGTACCGTTCCAGCCGGTGTTCACGAGGTATGCCTTGGCACCGCTCTTCTTCATCTTCTTCACGAGCTCCTCAGCATACTTTGTAGGGTGAAGCTCGAGGAATGCCTGTCCGAAGCATGCGGAGAAGGTAGGAGTAGGCTCGGTAATACCGCGCTCTGTACCTGCGAGCTTGGCTGTGAAGCCGGAGAGGAAGTAGTACTTGGTCTGCTCAGGATCGAGGATTGATACTGGAGGGAGTACTCCGAACGCATCAGCTGAAAGGAAGATAACCTGCTTTGCGGCCGGGCCCTGTGACTTAGGACGGACGATCTTGTTGATGTGGTAGATCGGGTAGGAAACACGGGTGTTCTCGGTAACGCTCTTGTCGTTGAAGTCGATCACGCCGTTCTCGTCAACGGTTACGTTCTCGAGGAGAGCATCACGCCTGATGGCACCGTAGATATCCGGCTCAGACTCCTTGTCGAGCTTGATGACCTTCGCATAGCAGCCACCCTCGAAGTTGAACACGCCCTTGTTGTCCCAGCCGTGCTCGTCGTCACCGATGAGGAGACGCTTAGGGTCGGTGGAGAGAGTGGTCTTGCCGGTTCCGGAGAGACCGAAGAAGATAGCGGTGTTCTCACCGTTGAGGTCGGTGTTTGCAGAGCAGTGCATTGAAGCGATGCCCTTGAGAGGGAGGTAGTAGTTCATCATTGAGAACATACCCTTCTTCATCTCGCCGCCGTACCAGGTGTTGAGGATTACCTGCTCCCTGCTGGTAACGTTGAATGCGACTGCAGTCTCGGAGTTGAGGCCGAGCTCCTTGTAGTTCTCAACCTTTGCCTTTGCTGCGCAGTAAACCACGAAATCAGGCTCCTGGTCGAACTCCTTCTGGTTCTGAGGACGGATGAACATGTTGGTCACGAAGTGAGCCTGCCATGCAACCTCCATGATGAAGCGTACCTTCATGCGGGTATCCTCGTGTGTTCCGCAGAAACCGTCAACTACGAAAAGTCTCTTGCCTGAGAGCTGCTTGAGAGCGAGCTTCTTGAGGACTTTCCAATTCTTCTCGGAGAGAGGGTGGTTGTCGTTCTTGTACTCGTCTGAAGTCCACCATACGGTGTCCTTGGAGTTCTCATCCATTACGATGTACTTGTCTTTAGGAGAACGTCCGGTGTAGATACCGGTCATCACGTTAACTGCACCGAGTTCGGTTACCTGACCTTTCTCATAGCCGGTGAGCTCCGGCTTTGTCTCCTCGTTGAAGAGAACTTCGTAAGATGGATTGTAAAGGACTTCTTTCACGCCCTTGATTCCATACTTGCTTAAATCCATTGTTGGCATAAAAACAATATTAAAATTATAACTGATTTTCAATGCTTTTCCGTCTGTCCGGAACTATATCCGGAATACGGATGCAAAATTAATCAAAAATTGTTAATTTTGTGCATGTTCCGAGCGGAATACATAACAAAAATTCTGCCATCCGGCTCAAAATTTTTGCAGTTTCGGAACTAAATTGTTTTATCTCCGTCGGTTTCGCTATGAAACTTCTGCAATTTTCAAGTGAAACCGGGCCGGAGACCTGAAGGGAAAGGAGAATTGAAGATGAAGGACAATGAAATCAGGCCGATTGACATTCTGTCAGAGTATTGGGGCTATGCCTCTTTCCGGCCGATGCAGGAGGAGATTGTGAATTCCGCGGCGGCAGGCCGGGATGTGCTCGCCATACTTCCTACCGGCGGCGGGAAGTCGGTATGTTTCCAGGTCCCGGCACTGATGAAGGAGGGGATTGCCCTGGTCATAACTCCGCTGATCGCCCTTATGAAGGATCAGGTCCAGAATCTCAAGTCGCGGGGCGTGAAGGCATTGGCAATATATGCCGGAATGACGAGGCGCGACGTTGAGATAGCCCTCAACAATGCCGCCTACGGGGATTTCAAATTTCTATACATATCTCCGGAGCGCATTGCGACCAGGCTCTTCCAGTCCTGGCTTCCTGAACTGAATGTCAGCTACATAGTCGTTGACGAGGCGCATTGCATATCGCAGTGGGGCTACGATTTCCGACCGGATTATCTCCAGATAGGAAGGCTCCGTGAGGCGGTGGACGCCCCTGTGATTGCCTTGACGGCAACAGCCACTCCGGAAGTTGCGGACGATATTATGGAGAAGCTCCGTTTCCGGGAGAAGAATCTTCTCAAGAGCGGATTCGAGAGGCCCAATCTCTCATACATTGTCCGCAAGGTCGAGGACAAGACGGGCCAGCTGCTTTCGATTTGCTCCGGGGTTCCGGGTACAGGAATCGTCTATGCCGGCAGCCGTAACAAAACGGAGGAAACAGCAGCGGCTCTTCAGGCACAGGGAATCAGCGCGTCGTTCTATCACGCCGGCCTGACGCATTCGATGCGTGCCGAAAGGCAGGAGGACTGGAAATCGGGGAAGACCAGGGTGATGGTCTGCACCAATGCTTTCGGAATGGGAATTGACAAGCCCGACGTGAGATTCGTCGTGCATATAAGTCTGCCGGATTCGCCCGAAGCCTATTTCCAGGAGGCGGGACGGGCAGGCCGGGACGGTAAGGAGTCCTATGCAGTCCTGCTGTGGAACGGCTCGGACATCCGCCGTCTCAAGCAGCTGGAGAATGTCACATTTCCGACATTGGAATACATCGAGGACATCTATCACAAGCTTTTCGCATTCTTCGAAATCCCTTACGGACAGGGGATGGGCCGCCAGCTGAAGTTCGACATCAAGGCCTTCTGCGACCGTTTCAGACTCGACAGGGCCCAGGCTTTCTATGCAATGAGATATCTGGAGCGTGAGGGTCATTGGACTTTCTCCGAGGACGTCGAGGTGCAGACAAGGGTGCGTGTCATCGTGGATAGGGATGCCCTGTATGATGTGGAGCTTGAGGACCCGAAGATGTTGGAGGTCCTGGACTGCCTGATGCGTAAATATGAGGGATTGTTCTCCTTTGCCGTCCCGATTGAGGAGGAATATGTGGCGGACCGCTGCGGAATCACCGTGGCCCAGCTCCGCAAGCTTCTGTACAGGATGGCTGTCTCGCACATTGTCAATTACATACCGGGGGACAGGTCGGATGTGATATTCCTCCACGGGGAGCATCTTGCCGAGGGCAATGTCAAGCTCTCTCCTCAGCGCTACAGGATGCTGAAGGACTCCGCCCGCGCAAGAATGACGGAAATGATTGAGTATGTCAATGAGGAAGATGAGTGCCGTTCACGCTTCCTGCTGCGCTATTTCGGCCAGGATGAGAGTGCCGACTGCGGGAAATGCGACATCTGCAGGGCTGGGCGCAGGAAAACTGCCGCAGGTGAGGACAATGCTGAAAGGACCCGTCAGGCCCTCATCGGCTTCATCAATGAAAAATGCGGGGGAGTCTATTCCCTCAAGCAGATCAATGCCGAATTCGGCAATCCTTCCGCCTCCTGGTCTCCGGACTTTCTCTCCATTCTCAGGGAACTCATTGACGAGGGGGATGTCCCTGCATATAAATATTGAACAGACAGCATTACCTTTCCGAAGGGCGGCAATGTCCCTACCTTCGCCACCATTGATGAGGACGGGTCAGTGCGGATGAGAGGGCTTGATGGCAATGTCCTTTCTGAGATGGCGCTAAAAAACGGGACTGAGTAAGCAGCCCCGTTTTATGATATGTGCGGTAAATTCTAGTATGTGATGACTCCCGGAAGGGTCTTGGCCTCGTCGATCATCTTCTGGATTTCAGACTCTACCGGAACCCTGCCTACGAGTTTCTTTTCAGCATTGACCTCGGCTACCTTGGCGGCGAGATTTGCGGCAACCCTGTGTGAAAGTTCCTTTACGGTGTCAACACCGGAAGCCTCAAGCAGTTCGGCGAACTGAGGGCCGATTCCGCGGATGCGGTACATGTCGGCATGGTTGGTCCATTTGAGAACGAGTTTCTCAGGAATGCCGGTAGCCTCTGCAAGCTCTTTCCTGCCCTTTGGAGCAGCGCATTTCTCAAGAAGTTCCTCCGCAGTGCTGATGCCTGCTGCAATGAGTTTTTCGGCGTAGGCCGGTCCGATGCCTTCTACATCGATAATCTTGTAAGCCATAGTTGTTGGAATTATTGGTTTATGTCCGTAAATGTAGTGAATATCAACGAAAATTGCAATTGTTTCTACAATATGCCGGCGGATTTCCCGCAGATTCCTTCAGCCGCGGCATAGCCCATGCTCCAGGCGGCCTGGAGATTGAAGCCTCCGGTAATCGCGTCAACGTCAGTTACTTCACCGGCGAAAAACAGACCCGGGTACTTCCTGGCCTCCATTGTCCCTGAGTTGATTTCCTTCAATGACACCCCTCCGCACGTCACGAACTCGCTCTTGAACCTGTTCCTTCCGAAAATCCTGAACTCGTCGGCGTGCAGCCTCTCGGCAATGCGGTTGATGGTCCTGGCCCTTGTCTCAGCCCATCTCATTTCCTGGGGAATGTTCATCTTGCAGAGGAAATATTTCCATAGCCTGGCGTTGAAAATATCGGGGAAAGCATTGGAAATCAGTTTCTTGGGATTGGCGGTTGCGAGTACCTTCAGCATTGTCCCGATTTCCTCGGCATTCATTTCTCCGAACCAGTTCACTATGAGTCCGGACTGATAGCTGTTCTCCGAGAGATATCTGGCAGCCGCCGAGGACAATTTCAATATGGCCGGTCCGCTGAGACCCCAGTCTGTGACCAGAAGGGGACCGCACCCCCGGAATTTCGTTCCCGGTATGGATACAGTGGCATCCTCCACCACTGTTCCCATCATTTCCTTCAGGGCCGGGTCGTCTATTTTCATGCTGAAGAGGGAAGGAACGGGGCTCACAATCTCGAGGTCCAGCCCCGAAAACAATGCCTGCCATCCCGTGCCCGTGCATCCGCCGGTCGTGACCAGGACAGAGTCGAAAGTCTCCCCGGCATTGTCAGACATTATCTTCCAGCTATTTTGGACTTGTTCCAGACCCTTGACCCGGGCCTTTGTCCTGACCTTCACCCCTGACTCCCGCATTGCCCTGATGAGGACATTGACGATTTCCATTGCATCCTGCGAGGCCGGGAAAACGCATTGGTCCTCCTGTACGACGAGCCTGACTCCCATATCCTCGAACCATCTGCAGGTCTCCTCATGGCCGAAACGCTTGAAAAGCTTCTTCATCAGGCTGGCTCCGCGGGGGTAGGCATCGGCCAGATTGCTTATGTCCCTGAAACTGTTGGTCATATTGCAGCGTCCGCCTCCCGTGATGGCGACCTTGGCGAGAAGCCTGTCTCCGGCCTCGAATACCGTGACATCAGCCTCCGGCATCATTCTCTTGATATTCACGGCCGCGAAACAGCCTGCCGCTCCTCCTCCGATTATCGCCGTTCTCATACTTTCCAGACTTTGAGATACTGTTCCAGTGCCCACATCTCGTCCCTGTACTTGGCCGCAGCGGCATAGTCCAGTTCGGCTGCCGCCTTCTTCATCTTGCGGCGGGATTCCTCCACGGCCTTCTCCACCTGCTCCCTTGACATTGACCTGATTACAGGGTCCTGGAGCACGGCTGCGAGGTCGGCCTTGACATAGCCGTCAGCGTATGCGGTATTTGTTTCCCTGATGGAATCGTCGCCCAGCCCGACTGAAATCCGGCCCTTTCCGAGGGCGCTCGGGTCCGGGATGAAGACAGGAGCGTCGTATGAGTTGGATGCCGTGACGTGGCCCGCAGGCTGATTCTCCCCGCGTCCTCCGCCGAGCTGGGCGATGAGAGCATTGTGCTTGACCTCCACCTGCTTCGGGGTGATGTGGTTCAGCTCATTGTACTCGATCTGCTTCTTCCTGCGGCGGTCGGTCTCGTAGATGGTCTCCTGCATTGACCTGGTGATGGAGTCGGCGTACATTATCACCAGCCCGTGAATGTTTCTCGCCGCCCTTCCGGCAGTCTGGGTAAGAGCCACCTGCGATCTGAGGAAGCCCTCCTTGTCTGCGTCCAGGATGGCCACCAGCGATACCGTAGGAATGTCCAGACCCTCCCTGAGGAGGTTTACGCCTATGAGAACGTCGAACAAGCCGTTCTTGAAATCCTCGATAATCTCGACCCTCTCAGCCGTGTCCACGTCGGAATGTATGTAGCGGCATCTGACGCCCCTCTTGCCGAAGAAATCGTCCAGCTCCTCCGCCATTCTCTTGGTCAATGTGGTCACAAGAACTCTCTCGTCCACCTCGGCACGCTTGCGTATTTCCTCCAGAAGGTCATCCACCTGATTCAATGTCGGCCTGACCTCAATCGGCGGGTCAAGCAGGCCTGTAGGCCGTACAACCTGCTCTACCACAAGGCCTTCCGATTTTCTTAGCTCATATTCAGACGGGGTGGCTGACACGAATACCTTCTGCCCGGTCAGCTCCTCGAACTCCTCGAATTTCAACGGCCTGTTGTCGGCCGCAGCCGGGAGCCTGAACCCGTATTCAATCAGCACGGACTTCCTGGAATGGTCGCCCCCGTACATTGCCCTGATCTGCGGAATAGTGACGTGGCTCTCGTCAATGAAGGTCACGAAATCGTCCGGGAAATAGTCAATGAGGCAGAACGGCCTCTGGCCTTCCTTTCTCCCGTCCAGATATCTGGAATAGTTCTCGATTCCGGGGCAGTAGCCCATTTCCTTTATCATTTCCAGGTCGTATTCCACCCTCTGCTTCAGCCTCTTGGCCTCCATCGGCCGCCCCAGGTTCTCGAAATGCTCAATCTGCCTGACCAGGTCGTCCTGAATCATGCTCACGGCCCTGACGGTCTTCTCCTTTGTGGTCACGAAATTGCCCGCCGGATAAATCGGCACTTCGCTGAGCCGTTCGATAGTGGCTCCCGTGACAGGCTCGATAAGCGACAATGAATCAATCTCATCCCCGAAAAACTCAATCCTTACAGCCTCATCCGAGCCGCCCAGATACACGTCCACGGTATCACCCCTTACCCTGAAGGTGCCCCGCTTGAAATCGGTCTCAGTCCTGCTGAACAATGCGTCCACAAGATGGTAGAGAAGCCTGGTCTGGCTGATCTGCTGGCCCACCTTGATTCTTACGGTCTGGTCGTGGAAATCCTGCGGGTTGCCTATGCCGTACAGACAGGACACGCTGGAGACCACAATCACGTCCCTCCGCCCGGACATCAGGGCCGATGCCGCACTCAGGCGCAGCCGGTCAATCTGCTCGTTGATGCTCAGGTCCTTTTCAATATAGGTGTCGGTGCTGGGAATATATGCCTCCGGCTGGTAGTAGTCGTAATATGAAACGAAATACTCCACGGCATTCTCCGGAAAGAATGATTTGAATTCTCCATAGAGCTGGGCCGCAAGCGTCTTGTTGTGGCTCAGTATCAATGCCGGCCGCTGGAGTTTCTCGATGACATTGGCCATCGTGAATGTCTTTCCCGAGCCGGTCACGCCGAGAAGTGTCACCGCATCCGAACCCTGGTTCAGTGCGGAGCAGATTCCCTCGATTGCCGACGGCTGGTCGCCTGCTGGCTTGTATGCGGAATTGATTTTGAATTTCATTGTCCCTTTCAGTAAGCTTTTCCCTATGTCTGAGTCGTTGCAGATCATACAAAGGTATGCAATATGCAAAAAACTATCAAGCCTTATCCCGTTCATATCTTGCTCAAGTCCCGCAAGTGATTTTAAGCCGCCGTTCCGGCATTGTTGGAATCATTGTGCCTGAAAAACTTTGGACTTCACTGATTATTTGTCTATTTTTGCTTGCGGCTGAGGGCTCAGCCATTTTCCTTTGCCGGCTGTTCAATTGCGAAACTTGAGTAATATGAAAAGAATCATTGAATATATCATGCTGTCATCTGTTCTTATGGCCTGCAGCAGCAATCAGGAGCTCCTTCTTCTGGTCGGAACTTATACCGACACTGACAGCGAGGGCCTTTACTCGCTGCGATTCAATCAGGAGACAGGCGAGTGCTCTCCTTTGTCAGTGACGGATATCGCCAATCCGTCATTCCTCGCCGTTTCCGATGACAACAGCATCGTTTACGCTGTCACTGAACAGAGTCAGGATGCCGCCGTTTCCGCTCTTTCCCTCGATGTGGCTACGGGCAGGATGGAAGTGCTGAACTCGCAGCCTGCTCTCGGAATGAGTCCCTGCCACATAATGATTGCGGGCAAGGATGTGGTCGTGTCCAATTATACTTCAGGTTCTCTGGCGGTCTTTCCTCTCGCCGAAGACGGAACTCTTATGCCGGGAACTTCGGTTGAGTTCTCCGAAAGTGGTCCCAATACTGTCAGACAGGCTTCCTCCCACATACATTCGTCTCAGCTCAGTCCTGACGGAAAGCATTTGTATGTCATTGATCTAGGCGGCGACTGCGTACATTCGTACGGTGTTGAGGACGGCAGGGTTCTTCTTTCCGACTATTCCAGATTCTCTCTTGCTCCCGGCGAAGGTCCTCGCCATTTCGCATATTCAGCGGACGGCCGATTCCTTTATCTGCTCACGGAACTCGGAGGCAATGTGGTGTCGTTTGAAATAGGTGCAGACGGCGGACTCAGCCAGGTGGGAAGTTTTGAGGCCGATTCCCTGCATGCGGCAGGCAGTGCCGACATCCATTTATCTCCTGACGGCAAATTCATCTACGCCAGCAACCGTCTCCAGGGCGACGGCATAGCCATTTTCAGGCAGGACGCCACTAGCGGTGCTCTGGAGAAAGTAGGCTATCAGAATACAGGCATACATCCTAGGAATTTCGCCATCACCCCCAACGGCAGGTATCTTCTTGCCGCCTGCCGTGACAGCAATCTCATCCAGGTTTTCGAAAGAGATCCGGAGACCGGTCTTCTCACAGACACTGGCAGGAACATCGACATTCCTCATCCCGTCTGCGTGATTCTCAGATCGAAATAAAGCAGAAAGACAAGAAGAATTATGAGATGATGCAGGTTATTCTTTTCAAGATTGTTAAATTTGCATTCTGAAAAGAAAGTTTGCTATATGAGATTGCCAGCAGAATGGGAAAGACAGAGCGGCGTCCAGCTCACGTGGCCGGATGACACGACTCCGTGGTACGAATTGGAGAAGGTTCAGGAATGCTATGCGAGGATTGCGGAGGCGGTTCTGGAGCACGAGAACCTGTTGATTGTAACTACATCGCCGGAGGATACGGCCAGAAGGATTGAGGAACTTGCCGCCGGGCTTGGACTCGATATTGACATTGACAGGATCATCTTCTGCGAATGCGGAATCAATGATACCTGGGCCCGTGACCACGGCGGAATTTCCGTCTGTGGGGACAACGGGGAGAAGTATCTGTATGACTTCGTTTTCAATGGCTGGGGCCTGAAATTCGCCTCTGACAAGGATAACCTCATAACCCGTAAAATCTTCTTTGACAATGTTTTCAATGAAGATGTGAAGTACGTGGACAAGAGGCCGTATGTCCTGGAGGGAGGCAGCATCGACTCGGATGGCCAGGGCACATTGCTCACCACGGCGGAGTGCCTCTGCTCCGTCAACCGCAATGAATATCTCGACCGGGATGATATCGAGGCCGAACTTAAGAGAGTTTTCGGACTGAAGCGTATCATCTGGCTGGAGCACGGTGCGATTGCGGGGGATGATACCGACAGCCACGTGGATATCATGGCGAGGTTCTGTTCCCCTGACACCATCGCATACACGAAATGCTGCGATGAGGATGATGAGAATTATGCGGAACTTTCCGCAATGGAGGAGCAGCTCAAGGGACTGACCACCCTCGACGGAAAGCCTTACAATCTCGTTCCTCTTCCGCTTCCGGAGCCTATGTATCTGGACGGGTACAGACTCCCTGCCTCTTATGCCAACTTCTTGATTATCAATGGGGCTGTCCTCGTTCCAGGGGCCGGAGCGGATACTGATGAAATTGCCAGGGAGAGGCTTCAGGCGGTATTCCCGGACAGGGAGGTGAAGATTATTGACTGCAGACCTCTGCTCTCTGGGCACGGCTCCCTGCACTGCGTCACGATGCAGTTCCCGGAAGGATGGATTAATTAACTGATTTAAAACAGGTTAACATATGTCAAGGATTCTTAGGGTGGGCATGGTTCAGCAGTCTTGCGGGACTGACATCGCCGCCAATATTGCAAAGCTCGAGAAGAATATAAGGGAATGCGCCGCACATGGTGCGCAACTCGTTGTACTTCAGGAACTTCATAACAGTGTGTATTTCTGCCAGACAGAGGAGGCCCACATCTGTGACCTCGCCGAGCCGATTCCGGGACCTTCCACTGAGAGGTTCGGAGCGCTCGCACGTGAACTTGGCATTGTCCTGGTCCTCTCGCTCTTTGAGAGAAGGGCTCCTGGGCTTTATCACAATACGGCCGTGGTTCTGGAGAAGGATGGCAGCATTGCCGGAAAATACCGGAAGATGCACATCCCTGACGACCCCTGCTTCTATGAGAAGTTCTACTTTACCCCGGGCGACCTGGGATTCAAGCCGGTACATACATCTGTGGGAGAACTTGGAGTGCTTGTATGCTGGGATCAGTGGTATCCGGAGGCAGCCCGCCTGATGGCTCTCAACGGGGCTGAACTTCTGATTTATCCTACCGCGATCGGGGGTGTCGGAACCGATTCCAGGGAAGAGCAGCAGACCCAGCGCCAGGCCTGGCAGCTTGTCCAGAGAGGCCATTCCGTAGCCAACGGACTTCCTGTCATCACAGTCAACAGGGTTGGCCACGAGGACGATCCTTCCGGGAATACCATAGGTCTTGATTTCTGGGGCTATTCCTTCGCCACCGGACCTCAGGGCGAAATTCTGGCACAGTTCAGCACCGACACCGAGGAGAACAGGGTAGTGGAGATTGACCTGGACCGCACCGAATACGTACGCCGCGGCTGGCCATTCCTCAGGGACCGTAGAATCGACGCCTACGGGCCTATATTGGACAGGTTCGGGAAGTAGCTTGCGTCATTTCAGCATTGCCGGGGCTGAATGACTGCTTTTGAAGAATCTATTTTGTCCCTTTTCTGGCCAAGTCGTTCAGCTCCAGGTCTGCCACAATCTTGTCGATGATGTGACGGACAATGTCGAACATCCTGCTGCCTGACTCGTAGTTGGCAGGTGCGATAAAGTTGACCCTGCCCTGACGCTTGAGTTTCTCGGCACCGGCCTTCTTTTTCTTGTTCTCAGGGTTATAGACTGCGATTGAATGCCCGCCGAACATATTGACAATCTTCATGCAGGGCACGTCCGTCTCCCCGTCCCCTACGTATATCATCTGGGTGAACGGGATTCTCTTCTTGTCCTCGGATACGCTCTCATTGACCTTGGCGGCATCCCTTGAGCTGAAGATGCCCTTGTTTATCTTGAATATGAACTGGGTCTTCGCAGTGTAGTCCACCGCTATGCCCGGCCATTCCGCTTCACCGGCTTCATTGTATATGAACGAGCTGGCGAAGATATGCTTGAATCTGCTTGCGATGGGGGAGCCCTCGATGATTTCCTTCAGCCCCGAAGAATTGATGTAGTGCTCCACCTTGACCCCTCTCATCTCTCCGTAGAGATTGATGAGGCGGAACCATTGCTCCACGCCCGGGAAAAGCTCGATTCCGGTGCCGAACATCTTCAGCTCATCCCGCTTCAGGCACATTCCCCTGGCCTTTGCCTCGTCGAACATCAGCTTCATGTAAGCCAATATGTTGCTGGCATCCTGCCCCTTGGCGATTCCGTCGCTCATCTGCCAGAACTCTGCCGGAGTCTTGCCGATTGCCTGGATGAATCCGAATTCCTGCATGTTGCCCGGGGAGAGGGTTCCGTCGAAGTCGTAGATCAATGCTACTATGGGTTTGCGTTTCATAAGGTATTATGTATATCAATCAAGTCAGGCCCTTCGGGG